>Ga0129308_1002046_pt1 | contig 18406 bp, 11 predicted proteins | sample L827metagenome_FD_94440 | JGI IMG/M metagenome (GOLD analysis project Ga0129308, IMG submission 94440) | Ring-tailed lemur group fecal microbial communities from Wisconsin, USA - L827 metagenome | ecosystem: Host-associated > Mammals > Digestive system > Large intestine > Fecal | place: USA... | reverse complement strand
GACGCCCCTGTAATGCTCGTCCGCTTCAGCCAGGCTTCGGATGATGTCCCAGGTCTTATCCTTGGAACCGTCGTTGACGAACAGTATGCGGCTTTTGTCCGATATCTTGCCCGCCGCGGCAAGGTCTTTGATTTTTTTCAGGAACATGCCGCTGGTCAGGGGCAGCACGGCCTCTTCATTGTAACAGGGAATCACGATATACAAAACAGGACTCAACATTCCATCCTCTTTCCCTTCTTTTCTTTTCTTAACCATCTACAAAAACTCATAAAATTAGAAATCAAGCTTTTTCTTCTGAGATAATAAATATAAATGATAATTGCCAGTTCTAACAGCGGATTTGCTATGGCTTGCAAAGTAATGTATACTGGTTCAAATTGTAAAACAAATACTGATTTCATCATGATTAACGCCCCACCCAAACAGGGAATTATTCGGTTTTCACTTTCCTGACTACACCAATAAATAATGGGAAACACCGCAATCACAAGATTATACACACCGCTCTCAATTGGATAACCCAACATCATCATTATTAAAATCAAAAAACGATCATGCTTTTTGTTCAAAAAGGAACAAGAAAGAACTGTAAACATCAATAATACTGTTAAACACAGTTTAAGCGACGCTACATATTCCGGCACCTGCGTAATATCCTGCAATGGTGTTTTCCCCATCATTCGCGGCACCAATAACAATTGATAAAAAGAATTTTTATCATCTACCAGCCATCCTAATATTCCGTTTCCAATTTTTGTATAGCTTCCGCTTTTTTCAAAAAAAACATTCAAGTTGCGCTGGAAGCCACCTTGAAATAGAAATAGCGGTGTTATCGAAGTCACAATACCTGTTGCGGCGCAAAAAAATGCTTGTTTAAACTTTTTATCAACCAAAAACACAATTCCCAACAGCGCCGGATAAAGTTTCAACGCTGCGGCAATTCCCAAAAAGAATGCTGCCAAGAAATATCGTTCTTCGTCATACGCACAAATAAATATTATTATTGCAACTGCTGCTAAAAAAACATAATTTCCACGATCAAAACAATAAATATACGGAAAACTTATTACAGCTGTAACCGATAGAATTAAGCTTTCTCCAAAATTTAATCCGTACTTATTGGAAACGCGGAAAAAGAAATATAAGCTTACCGAAATTCCCAATAGATAATAAATTAAATAAACAACATATTCCGGTATTCCTATCTTAATGGGCCAGGACAGCAAATAAGCTATCCACATCATAAACGGCGGTGAGTTTCCCCAGTAAGCGCTATAAGGATCCAATTCCCAGGCATAGTGGATAGGGTTTATAAAATCCATCCAACAATCCTCAACTGAAAAAAATGGAATCGGAAACATGAACCCCAACCTTGAAAGAGGACCTGCATACCGAAAACAAAAGAAAAGATAAATAATCATCCAAAACTCTATCGCTAAAAGAATATACAAGAAAAACCTAATTCCTCCTAGCCGATTAGATTTATTCCATTCTCTCTTATCCACAACGCCCCACCTCTCATCCTTTTCACGGAACAGCCCTAACTATCTTATCTTGATAGGAGTGAATCATATCCCTCCCAAAGGGAGGGATATGAAAGGGGCATGCCCCTTTCATTTTCCATATTTTTACATTTCGTTTTTTAATACAAGCCTATCGCACCGCTTCCAATATCACCTTGGCCATATAGTCGAGCATTTCATCCGTCATGCCAGGATACACGCCCACCCAAAAGGTATTGTTCATGATGAAATCTGTATTTTCCAAGCCGCCGACAACCCGGTAACCCCGACCGGTGGCGCGCATCTCGTCAAAGCAAGGATGTTTAATAAGATTGCCGGAAAACAGAAGGCGTGTCTGCACATTGTGCTCTTCTACATAGCGAGTCACGGCATTGCGGTCGAGACCGGATTCCGGACGCACCGAAATCAAAAAGCCGAACCAGCTCGGCCGGCTGTTGGGGCACGGCTCCGGCAAAATCAGCTTGTCCTGCGCCGGCTCCAGCGCGGCACGCAGGCGATCCCAGTTGTGCCGCCGCCGCTCGATGAACGTCGGGAACTTCTTCAGCTGCTCGCAGCCGATTGCCGCCTGCATATCCGTCACTTTCAGATTGTAGCCAAAATGGCTGTACACATATTTGTGATCATAGCCCTGCGGCAACTCCCCGTACTGACCGTCAAACCGATGGCCGCAGAAGTTATCGTGGCCGGACGGGCACACGCAGTCCCGCCCCCAGTCGCGGAAGCTTTTGATCAGACGGTTCAGCTTCGGATCGTTGGTGTAAACGCAACCACCCTCGCCCATGGTCATGTGGTGAGGAGGATAGAAGCTGGACGTGCCGATATCGCCGATGGTACCGGTAAACTTCGTCTCTCCGTCCAGCGTATACTGAGTACCCAGCGCATCGCAGTTATCTTCCACTAGCCACAAATTGTACTTGTCGCAGAACGCTTTCACTGCGCTCAAATCAAAGGGATTGCCCAAAGTATGCGCAATCATCACAGCCTTGGTCTTTTCACTGCGCGCAGCTTCCAGCTTACTCACGTCAATGTTGTACTGAGGCACCGTCACGTCCACAAATACCGGCACCGCACCATACTGAATGGCTGGCGCTACCGTCGTCGGGAATCCGCACGCCACAGTAATGATCTCATCACCCTTTTTGATCCGGCGTTCCCCCAGCTCCTGTGCTGTCAGAGCCATAAAGGCGATCAGATTCGCGGAAGAACCGCTGTTTACCAGATTCGCATATTTTACACCCAGCCACTGCGCAAAGTTTTTCTCAAACTCATCTGCAAAACGACCGGTCGTCAGCCAGAAATCCAGCGTTGCCTCCGTCAGAGCGCACATTTCCTTTTCATCAAACACACGCGCCGCATACGTAATGCGGTCTCCTTCTTTAAATGCTTCTTTTTTCTCTTTGAACGCGTGGTAGTACTCCGTTACTTTCTCCAGAATTTCCTGGCGCGCCTCCGCCTCGTTCTTCCATCCACTCATTGTTTGCCTCCACAAAAAACTTCGATCTCCCGATCCATCTCTTTAGGAATATCGCCTTTTTCAAAATAGACTTTCGTCCATGCAATTGTCTGCTCAATGGCTTCTTCTATGTGCCAGCGGGGCTTCCATCCAAACACGGACTTAATCTTTGAGCAATCCAGCTTCAAAAAGTTTGCCTCATGGGGAGCATTCGCTTCGGTGTGGTCTACCCACGTCGCGCCGTTCCATGTCTTGCAGAACAAGTCCACTAAATCTCCCGTTGTCACGCAGTCGCACTCATCCGGTCCCACGTTGTACCAGCCGGCAAACGACGCGTCCTCGTACTGCTTTTGGGCGATCATCAGATAGGCGAACAGCGGTTCCAGCACATGCTGATACGGCCGCGTGGAATGGCGGTTGCGCACCTGAATCGCCTCGCCCGCTTCCACCGCGCGCACACAGTCCGGCACAATGCGGTCTTTGGCAAAATCTCCGCCGCCGATCACATTGCCCGCACGGGCTGTGGAAACCGGAATTCCGCTATTTGCAAAAAAGCTGTTCACATAGCTGTGCGTCACCAGTTCCGAGCAGCTTTTCGAGTTGGAGTACGGATCAAAACCGTCCAGCGGCTCGTTCTCCCGATAACCCCATTCCCACTCGTTGTTGTGATACACCTTATCTGTTGTAATATTCACCACGGACTTCACCGGCCAATCCGCCAGACGTACGCATTCCAAAAGATTGACCGTACCCATAACATTGGTCTCATAGGTGTAGCGCGGATCCTTGTAGCTCTCCCTCACAATAGGCTGAGCGGCCAAGTGAAGCACAATTTCCGGTTTCGCCGCGTCGAACGCCTCTTTCAGCGCCGCCACATCCCGAATGTCCCCGATCACACTGGTCATTCTGTCTGCAAGACCCGCCAGGGAAAACAAGTTCGGCTGTGTGGGCGGCTCCAGGCTGTACCCGGTCACCTCGGCGCCTGCGCCCGTCAGAATCCGGCACAGCCACGCACCTTTGAAGCCCGTATGTCCTGTCACAAACACACGTTTGCCTTTCCAAAACGCCTGCTGCACGCTCAATCCTCCCAAACTTTCCAGGGCGCGTGTCCCGACGCCCACATCTCTTCCAGTTTTTGCTTTTCTCTCTGCGTATCCATGCACTGCCAAAAGCCCTCGTGCTTGTACGCCACCAGTTGCCCGTCCTTTGCCAGATTTTCCAGCGGTGCTTTCTCAAACACTGTAGAATCTCCCTCGATGTAGTCAAACACCTGCGGTTCGCACACCATAAAGCCCGCGTTAATCATGCTGCCATCCGAATCGCTCTTCTCCCGGAATCCGGAAATCCGGCCATTCTCTTCGATCTCCAGCACGCCAAACCGCTGACCGATGTTCGTCGCTGTCATGGTGCAGTATTTCCCATGCTGCTTATGATACTCTACCAGTTTTCCGATATCCACATCAGATACACCGTCACCATACGTCAATAAAAAGGGCTCATCCCCAACATAGCGGCGAATTCTCTTTACGCGGCCGCCCGTCATCGTGTTCAGGCCAGTATCCACCACCGTCACCTTCCACGGCTCCGCAAAGTTGTCGTGTACTTCCATCGAATTCGTCTGCAAATCAAAGGTAATATCCGACGTGTGCAGAAAATAGTCCGCAAAAAATTCTTTGATCACATGCTGCTTGTATCCCGCGCAAATTACAAAGTCATTAAACCCATAGTGGGAATACTGTTTCATGATGTGCCACAAGATCGGCTTTTCTCCGATTTCAATCATGGGCTTCGGTTTCAAGTGGCTCTCTTCCGAAATCCGCGTTCCGAATCCGCCTGCTAAAAGCACTACCTTCATAATGCAACCTCTCCATTTCATAATCCTTGTATATCGCTCAATATAAAACTAATGATTCTTGCATCTGCTGGAGATGCCTGTCTGGAAAAATTACTGTTGATTTGAAACCCCACAACAGTGTTAGGCTCCAAATCCTCCAAGGTTACTACAAAAACGCCCTCTTCATCCCAAACAACTGGATAGGTCTGTACATCACTCTGGTTCGTCAAACGAATCTGAAGCTGTGGATTTTCAGTGAAAGGTGTTTCCGCTGTACAATAGCCCGTAATTTTTACTTTTCCCTCAGGTCCAGTACTGATCCACAATTTTGCCCCTTGCTCTACCCAACCATCATTTCCAAGGCCTATCTTCAGCGTCATGCTATCCTTGGTTGTTCCCGGAAAACTGAGATTGGAATTTTCTTCCAAGCGATAAAAAATACTCTGTTGGTTTTCACGCATGAACTCAATGCCTTCGCGAACTTGTTCCGCCGGACCACCTTGAAAAACAGTTAAATCCTCATCTTCTACCCAAGAAATGTTCAACATCAAATTTTGCAAATTTTGATCATATGCTTTTCGATACGGTCCAGCGCTCCACTCTCGCATATCGCTTACAACCAATCCCACAGCACACAATGTGGTTGCTGCCAATAGCAAACATTTTGAAATTTTGGCTAGGGAAAATTCCGGACACACTTTCAACAGAGCACCTGCCCAAACCAAAAGAATTCCTACAAGAATCCATTTTGTCTCCACCACATAACGCGAAGACTGCATTCCAATGATATCAAAAGAATTGATTCGCGCCACAACAATCAAGGGAATATTGGCAAGACCATACAAAATCATCATGAAGGGAACCCAAATCACTTTGTAAAGTCTTGTTCTAAAAAAGATCCAAAGGGCACTGCAAATAGCCAGTCCTACAAATATTCCACCCCAAACATATGGCGCATTGGAAGAAAGTGACTGTGGCAACAGAACACTTCCCAGCATTGTTAGCACTGCTACCAAAAATGTTCCATCCAGAACCCTGGGCCAAATCACTTCAAACAGACTCCCCCCCACTTCCTGGGAAGGCGTAGACTGCACAGCGCTCAAGTAAAGAAGTGTTGCCAATACCATGGTAAATACAAATAAGACCAAAAAAGCAATTTCGCGCGTCGTCGCACGTTTGTCTTGCTGTTTTCTCCGCAAACACATCTGAAGTGCGCCTGTTACAAACATTGCCACAAACAGTGCCGGGAAATACGCTTGGCTGATAGTATTTGCCACAATAAAAAAGGCCAGCAGAAGCAGTCCTTTCTTTTGGACTGACCAAGCAGAAAAATTGATTACCGCATCATTATACCATAAAAAAAATCCTAAATAAACAAGTGTGCGAAAAAAGAAGCTCAGAGACGTTTGCTGTGTAATGATTTCCCATTGATTCAGAACCAATACTGCCAGCAAAAGCGGGATCCAAAGGATTTGTGCTAAACGTTTTTGATCGGAGCGCTGAACAAAAGACCTATTATATTCGATATACAAAAGTCCTATTGTAAAAATTTGAACAAAAGCTCCAAGGAGCATACGCCACCAAACATTTCCATGAAACCATTTGACTTCAATGAAAAAGAGCAGGCACTCCAACATACTATGATGAACATTGACTCCATTGCCCCAAAAGTCCCGCCATCCCCATTCGCCTGTCAGGATACGCTCCGCTCTAGGAACATAATTTACCCAATAGTCCATAATAGGCACGTTAGCAGTAGAACGCAAAACATAAATAATATACCAGACCGCGGCAACTGCCGTTACCAAAATAGGGAATGCTTGTGAATACCCTCTCTCTTTTTTCTGCAAGATGCTTTTCAAAAAAAAACCCCCAAAATCTTATGTTCGGTGCCTTTGACCATTAAAACAAAACCAATTCCTGGTCCTCATTTATCAAAGATACTGCATCCAAAAAATAAGATAACGATCTTCCATCCTCACTTGGAAAAGAAAAATCTGTTCTTAATTTGATTTCCAAATCGCCATCGATTGTAGATGGAATCAAAATATCAATTGTTTCTCCATTTTTGCTCAACGGCACATTAGTTTGATAGCTACCATTCACATAGACGGAAACTCGTGTATCAGGTGGAATCTCGCTTTCCGGAAGAGCTCGAACAGAGAGGCGCACCTGCTGTCCGGGATAGACGCCTTCCACCCGAAGCTCTGCCTCTGGTCCCACCCAGTGATCCGTCCACAAATTATTCCCACGCAGAAGCCGCACATCAGCAGCATTCAAATCTTGCCGAACAACACTACCGTCTGGATTTCTGTAATGCGGCATCACCACAAAAGAATTTGCGTCAAATGTTTCCCCTATCAACTCTACTTTAGAAAGGTCCCCCACATGAGTCATTGAATCCTGTACTAAATCGATACTTACAACTTTCTCATATGCCACACCTGAACCTGAACTTTTGCCTGCATTCCAACCGTACTCTCCTGCATTCTCCTTACGACCAAACAAGCGAAACGAATCATCTGAAGAGCGAACGTACACCACAGGATTAGAAACTTCCAGTTGCGTACTTGCATACTGGTAACTTTCGTATTTCTGCAATTCAGAGAGAGACGTCTGCCCCAAAACCATCAATACATTTTCCACATCGTTTTGAAGATAATTAAGATAGTACCACGCTGCAGGCTCTTCTGTATCTTGTTCCGGCAGAACATCCACAAAGCGGATGTTTTTTCCCGTGTAGTAACGAGCCATTTTATCCAGTGTTCCACTGGGGAAAGAAAGCGTTGAGGCCACTTTTGAAAGGCTAGGGGTATAAACCGTACTTTTGTCTGGCACATTCTCCAACAAAGAGGGCATTGTCTTCTCTAAGATCTGAAAACGACAAGATAAATTTTCAATCTCACCGCTTAACAAATCGTTGTTTACGCAAACGATCAGATTAACCCCCATCAAAAGTACAACCAACGCAACCGAACACACTTTTTCTGTTGCTTTCAAATGCCTACGCAGCCAATAGAGCGCTAAAACCGACAGCACAATCAGCACACAGTATGCATACTGATTACCAATCAATGTGGTACGCCATCCAGCTTGAATTTGATCCTGTGTGTATTCAGAAAGACAGGAGGGAAGCGTCGGTATAACCAAAGCATAGATTCCAAGAAAAAAGGCAAATCCTTTTTCAAACCATTTAGGATAGGTCTCAATGTTCTGAATCCTACGTTCAGGGACCCGCCGAAACCATCTCCAGAAAAGAATTCCAAATCCTACAATACATAACACGCTTCGCAGAGTAAACAAATTCTTTAAAACAAGCCCAAAATCGCCCCAAGAACCATTTGCATAGCAGTAAGCCGGCTGGTAGGCACCACTATTTTTCCAGAAAAAACTATATCCCGGCAGACTTGTCACAAAATTAATGAGGTAGCAGAGCACCGTTCGCCCCAAGTCCACTTCACCTATTTGGGTCCCGGAATAACCACCCGGGCCCAAAAAAATTTTAACCGCCGCAAAGCATCCTACATACAAAAAGCCACATGCAAAATACTCCCAAGTGCTTCGAAAAAAACGCCGAATGCTTTTGGGGCGCTGCAAGCACAAATTCAATCCGATAATTACAGGCAAATACAGCACGCTCACTTCATAGCTGAAAATTGCGCACAACACACATACTATCGAAAATACTTTGTAGCGATACTTTTCCGTTCGATAAAACAAGCAAGCGAAAGCAGTGCCGCCAAGAGTTGCCGCTACTGCGCACCATCCAAGGGTAAACGCATTCCCTGTAGGAATAGAGATTGGTTCCAACGTGATTGTGTACCATCCAACGGCCAAAAGTGCACCAATGCCACCCCATGTTTTTTCGAAAGTAATTGCATAGAGCAAAAGGTACATTCCAACGCCAAGCAGAACCACATAGCCTGCACACCAAAAGCCATATGGAACAATATCTATATGACTTATAACCGCTGAAATCGGCTGAAAAAAGCTTGCGCGTGCCTGATTCAAAACAGTGAACTTCCAAATTACTCCAAACAAATCCTTCCAAGGGATGTAGTCAAATAAAATTTCATCAAAATTAACGTTCCAAACTCGAAAAAGCGGTAATATCGCAAGCAAAACCCACATCGCGACCATAACAATGCTCAAATAATTTCGGGATTTCTTCATGTCGGCCTTTCCTTTGTTCAAACTTTATTCGCGTACTATTTTATCGTGATTTTACTTTTCTCCCAATAGGCCTCTGCTCCGATTTCTTTCGTCAAGAACCGATTGATATCGTAACTTTTAATCCCCATACGGCGACCGCACTCGAGATCGTGGGGCATGTCCCCAAACAAAACACTCTGCGCAGGGTCAATATCATAATCCCGAATCGCCTGCTCTAACATACCCGTATCGGGCTTACGGCAATGACAGGGTCCTGTGAAATCCGGATGATGGGGGCAAAAATAAAACGCGTCAATATGGGCGCCGTACTCTTTTTTCAGCCGTTCATTCATCACCGCATGGAGATGGTGCATATCCGCCTCGGTATAATATCCCTTGGCAATGCCCGCCTGATTGGTGACTACGATCACCAAATAACCCGTCTCATTAAATTGACGAATCAGCTGGGGAACGCCCTCGATAAACACCAGCTTCTCCGGCTCATACAAATGGCCCGTGTTCACATTGATGGTACCGTCACGATCAAAAAAAGCCGCTTTCCTCATCGCGTTTGAAAATCCTCCTGTGCTTTTGCATAGTCTTCGGGGATTCCAATATCGATGAAATAGCCCGAACTGGGGAACGCAAAGAAGGGCGCAGCTCCCACCTTTGCCTCCATATACTCCTGCTCAAAGCTGAACTTTTCCTGGGGAATCTCTTCAAGCGCATTGCGTTTTAAAAGATAAATTCCGCCGTTGATCGCTCCACGCCGGCAGGGCTTTTTTTCCCGAAAAGCGGTAATCCGGCCGCTTTCGTCAGACTCAACTGTTCCATATCGGGAAAAATGTTCCATCTCCTTGGTTGCCACGGTCAAGACCGCACCGGTCGCCTGATGGCACTTCGCCATCGCCGCCAAATCCACATCGAAAAACGTGTCTCCATTGACGATAAACACATTTTCGTCCCGGCAGCGGCTCAGCGCCATTTTCACAGCGCCGCCCGTAAAAAGGGGTTTTTCTTCCAGCGAGTAGATAAGTTCCATTCCCTCAAAACGATCTTGAAAAAATCGCTCGATACACTCTGCCTTGTACCCCACCGCCAGAATCACCCGCGTGATCCCTTTGGGAGATAAATCACGCAGTATATACTCCAAAAAAGGATGTCCGCATACTGGTGCCATGGGTTTTGGAACATCTGACACAATATGAGCCAATCGCGTTCCAAAGCCACCCGCCAAAACAATCGCTTCCATTTTCGTCCTCCCAACGCATTACTCCTGCCCGAAGAACTCCTCTTCCAGACACAAGCACAAAGCGTGATAAACCGGCAGATGGTATTCCTGAATCTTGAAGGTCACCTTGCTGGGCACTTTGATGCACACATCACACCACGAGACCATTTTCCCACCAGTCTGTCCGGCGAGGCCAATCACCTTGATTCCCAACGCCTTGGCCACACCCGCGGCATACAGCACATTGGCCGAATTACCGGAAGTGGAGATGGCGAACAACACATCTCCTTCTTTTCCCTGTCCCAGCACCTGCTGGGCAAAACCCAAATCCGGTGCCTGATCATTGGCATAGGCCGTAGTCAAGCCCATTTCATTCACTAGGCTGATAGCGGGAAGCGCTCCTTGCAGGTTTGCAATGCAATATTCTGCCATTTCCGGACAGGTGCTGCGCAATTTTTCCTGAAGTTCAGGTTTCAGTTTGCGTGGAAGGATGAATCCCTTCATCAATTCCCCCACAATGTGCAGACTGTCTGCGGCGCTGCCGCCGTTGCCGCATACCATCACTTTTCCGCCCTGCCGGTAACAGTCGATCATCGCTTCTGCCGCCTGTTCCAGATCGGCCTCACATGCTACCAAGTCCGGATAGCGCTGAATCAGTTCTTTCAAGTGCTCTTTGGAAGATGCTTTCATATTCGACTCCTTTCAGTCGTAAAGGGTCCAGGCCTGACTGCCCTTTTCGGTAAAGCTGGCCAGCATCACCGTACCCTCGGTCTTCTTGAGTGCCTCCACCAGACCGTAACGAGCCGTTGGGTCGCACACAATCATCATAAAACCACCACCGCCGGCGCCGCTGATTTTAGCTGCCTTTGCGCCGTATTCCATTGCGTACTGATACATTTCTTCAATATGCGGATTGGAAATTACGCTGCTGGTTTTTTTCTTGGCCTCCCAGCCATCCCGCAGACACTGTGCAAAGCCCTCAAAATCTCCTTTGAGCACACATTCCTTCATCAAGCCTGCCTGCCGTTTGAGCTCGTGCATTCCCTCCAGGCCCTTATGGGAACCGGTAGTGGATTTTTTCTGCTCATCAATAATCTTGGCCGAATCACGAGATGTTCCTGTATAATACAGCACCAAACTGTTTTCCAGCTCATTGCGAATCCAGTTTTTGATGCGCAGAGGATTGACGATTACGCGATCGTTATCAAAGAACTCGATGTAGTTAAATCCGCCAAAGGTCGCGGCGTACTGGTCCTGTTTGCCGCCGGAAAGGCCCAAATCTTTGCGCTCCACCTGATAAGCCAGACTGGCCATATCGTATTCGCCCAAAGGCAGGTTGAGCCACTCCATAAAGCATTTCAGAATGGCCACTACCATCGTGGAGGAAGAACCCAAACCACTGCCTGAGGGCGCATCGGAATAAGTCGTCATCTCAAAACTCAGCGGTTTTCCGCCGCAGTAATCCTTCACGATACGGTTGTACATTCCCTTGTGAAGGGGCAGAAAACCGTCAATGGGAAGCTGAGGAACCGCCTGCGTTTCAAAGTGCTCGTTACGGTCGGTAGCATGGAAAATGATTTTTCCATCATCGCGGGGGACAATGGTGCAATAGGCATACATGTCGATGGTTACATTCAGCACAACGCCGCCGAACTCATCGCAATAGGGGGATACGTCGGTACCGCCGCCCGCCAAACCCAGGCGAAGAGGCGCTTTGGAGCGATAGATCATGAAAAATCCTCCTTGATCGTATTCATTGCATTTTCCGGACTAAAATGATCACGGATATACGCACACTCTAACTCACTCATACGAGACAAATCCTGTTCATCTTCGTACAAATCAAGAATTTTCCGGGCAAACGCTTCAGCATCATCGCAAACCGCCAAAAATTCCTCACAGCCTGTGATTCCCTCAGAGCCTACACTGGTCGTAACCACCGGAATTCCGTTTTTCATGGCTTCCACTACTTTACCCTTGATTCCGGCGCCGTAACGAAGCGGTACAATGCTCATTCTGCATTCTGCGTAAAACTGATTCAGCTCTTCATCCGACACAAATCCATGAACTTGGAAATCCGGCGCATTCATCGCCTCAATCTCTTTTGGCGGATGACTGCCCAGAATGTGTACGCAGATATCCTTGCGTTCTGCACGAACCAAAGGCCAGATTTCCTTGGCCAACCATTCCACAGCATCCACATTGGGGGTGTGGCCGAATCCGCCGATGAACATCAAATCCTTCCGCTGTGAAAGTTTGTATTCCGGCGTTTCAACGTCTGTATAAATATAGGCCGGAATGGCTTTCACCCGGATGTCCGGTGAAATGTTGTGGATATATGCCTCCTCAATGCTGCTGGGATAGTAGGCCATATCCGCCTTGCGCATCAGAGACAATTCAATGGCCCGCCATTTGGCACTGGATTCCAAAAGCGCCGGATCTTTGGTGATCTCGTACTGTCGCTCTTCACGCAAAAAGTGTAAATCGTGCCCGTAGTAGATAATGCGTGCAGAGGTGACCTGCCGCAAAAAATCAATGTATTTCACACTGATGTGAGGGCGATTGAGAAATACATATTCGATCTGCCGGGCATTTTCCAGCACCCACTCTTTCCAGTGCTGTGCATACCATGGACCATACAGCACTTCGATACCCATTTGTTGAAGGGTTGTCGTATACGGTTCAGAGCGATTGAAGTTGTCCGGAATGAATTTCACATCATAACCCATTTTGACAAAAAGTTTCAAATACTCAAAAACTGTCCTGCTTCCGGCATCCTGATCATAAGTGGGAACATAATGGTCCACCATCAACAGGCACGGCTTTTTCGCCGAACGCTCACGCGCCCGAAAAACATTTTCGCCTTCTTTAAAGTGCTCTTTTTGCAAAACGTTTTTCCATTTTTCAAAAAGTTTTTTCTTATTAACAATCTGGTACTGCTTTTGCCCGAACGCAACATCTGTTCCATTGGAAACGCCCTCATAATGCGTCACAACGCTCAAAGGCTGGTAAAGCACTTGATACCCCGCCGCTCGTACTTGGAAAGCCAAGTCTGAATCTTCGCAATATGCCGGCGCAAAGCGTTCATCAAATCCGCCTAACTGCTTCCAGAGCTGTGCGCGAATCATGATGGAACAGCCTGAAATATAATCCACTTCTTTTACATAATTGAATTCAGAATTCTCCGGATCCTGCAGGCGGCCATAATTCCACGCACTCCCGTCATTCCAGACAATTCCGCCTGCTTCCTGCAGACGACCATCTGCAAAAATGAGTTTGGAACCGGCCATGCCGCATTTGGGGTTTTCATCCATCAAAGAAAGCAGACTTTCCAGCCAATTCTCGTGCACAACCGTATCGTTGTTCAAAAACAAAATATAATCCCCGCGTGCACTTTCCGCCGCATGATTGCAGTTGCGCAAAAAGCGAAGATTGGTCTCATTGCGCACCACATGGATTCCCTGCACTTTTTCCGAAATACGGCACGTTTCGTCGGTAGAACAATCGTCAGCCAAAATCACCTCATAGTCCAGCCCTTCGCAAGTACGAAGAATGCTCTCAAGACAGCGAAGCGTATAGTCAAACTGATTGTATACAGGGATCACAATAGAAACAAGAGGCTTGTCCGCCTGCGGGAAACAGAGGACTCCCAAATTTCGGAAACACTGACGTCTTTGTTTTTCCAGTTTTTTTTGATGAATCTTATCACGAACCCAATGTTCAAAACGCAGCGGTACACGCAAAATGCTGCCCACCAACTTGCTTTGCCAGCTTCCTGTTGGAAACAGTTTGCGCAAGATTGTAACAAGCTTATGTGTGTATCTCCACGTACGGCTTGCATACACCTGATCCAATGCGTTGCTACGCTGGCGCCAAATGACCTCCCAACTTTCCAACTCGTTGATCCGGTTAGTCTGGTTAAAGATTTTGGTATCCTTTTCATAATTCTGCAGCAGAAGAGCCTCATTGCCGATCTCAGCGTCTTTTAATTTCTTGCGCAGCTGCTGCTCCTGATTGGCGTATTGAGCAATGTTGTTCTCAAGATCTCGCTTACACTTTGTAAGCTCTTGATTCATCTCCGCCAGTTCACGATTCTTCTCCTGTTCAAGCCTAGCCAGTTCACGATTCTCCTGTTCAAGCCTGGCCAGTTCCCCCTGCAGCTGAGCGCTTCTTTCCATGCAGCAGCAGGCTTCATCCAGCAACAATTCACTATGGTCTGCCGCGGCCATCGGTTTTACCCGCAAGCTTTTTCGGAACCATTCTCCGTATTCGGCATCTTTCTGCCCATTGCTCTGATTTTTTTCGGCCAGCTGACGGTTCCAGTGATCTTTATGCTGGAAGAATTCATTCAATTTTTCATCCAACTCTTCCAGACTATGCAGTTGGAATTCGGCTGTTCCCAAACGGTTTAGGCACATCCCTTTTACTTTTTCCACCATGATATAGTTCTTGCCTGTTCCTGTCACAATCACCGGAAGCACTCCAGCCCGATAAGCAGTAATGGACATATGCATCCGTCCACATACCAGGACATCGCACACATTGATAAAATCCAGCAACTCCACATGTGTAAAATTCGCAGGCTGAATTGCCGCACGCAGGCCATAGTCCTTTTGTACCAAGTAATTGTACGCAACTTGGGCATATTGAGCATCGCTCCAATGTTCGCTCCAAGAACGGGTGTCATGGCAAAGGAATACCACGAAAGCTTCCGGAACCGCCTGAAGGACACGTTCCACCACAAACTGTGCAAACAGTTTACGATTTTCATCGGTAATTTCCGTATGAAAGCTGCGGAACATTGTCTCGCTCATCTCCAGGCCCACTACGGGTCGATTTCCCCGAGCTGAAACAATTTCCCGCTTCAAATTCTGGGCGCGCGGCATAAGCAGCGGCTTGCAGAAAAAAGCGAAATCCGGGAAATAAGAGCCTTCTTTGCCCATAATTTGACAAAAGTTTCGCATAGATACTTCATCGCGAAGGAAGAAATGCACCTGTTCAGATAATCCGCGCAAAGTTTGACAAATCTCCTGTGGGACATCCGACCGCATTGAGCAGAAAACCCAAGCCTCTCCTCCTGCATCCACTGCAGCCTGAACAGCGCGAAGCCTGCACAAAGACGCCTCTAAACCGCAGCTTCCATCTAAAGTATCCGCACCCACTACGACTAGCTTTAAGGGAAAAGTAATCTGGTCGGCAATTTCTTCCAAGGGAATGTAAAGCTCATCAAAAAGGCAGGTTCTGCCCACCAATACATCTTTCCAAAAAGTATTACGCGGCGTGATCAATGCCACATGGTCTCCTCCCAAAAGAGACAGACATCCTGTGAGCATTGCTTCATCCCCTTTGCTTCCCGGACCATCGGGAGCAATCACGAGATATTTAATATCCGGAGTTAAACGCATCGCCATTTCCTTTCCGGGTTTAAAACCCACTGTCCAAATCCTGCCTATAAAAGCAGGCTACAAATTCTTATAAGCTCTTTTATTATACACAAAATCCGTGTATTATGAAAGGCCTAAAGTAAAGATTATCAAAAACGGCCGCCGGCACAAAATGCCGGCGGCCGTTTGCCATAGTGTTTTATCGCCATTGCGTCAAAAATCAGACGAAACCAATTAACCCTCAATCGTTGTTCCCGGATAATAATGCTGTAAGACCTGTCTCCAAGTCCATCCTTCCATCCCGATGTAACCAGCCGCGCCATTCTGGCTCATACCGACACAATGGCCGTTGCCCCATGTAGTAAACTGCCAGGAAGTGATTGCCGCATTGTATTGCATCTTGAAATTAGGCGAATAAAGGCCCCAACAATTTTCATAAAAAGTTCCGCCACTGACGGTCTTTCCGCACACGGTGATACTGGTTAGATATCCGTTTTCGTCAAATTTGAGATTCTGCAGCCACTGGGAAGGATCAATTCCATTGGTAGCTCCCGCTCCCGCAATTTTTTCCACGTTGCTACGCATACCAGGATATGTGACTCCGTTTTTCTGATAGTCATTGATTCCAATCGTAGCAACGCGTCCCTGCCACTGGCTTCCCGAAGTATAAGCGCTTTCATATTTGCTGTCACAGGCCACCAGATAAGGCAACGCTCCCCAACCCATATTTGCAGAAGAATTGGTTTTTGCTGCGCTGGAGCTTCCATACGCTGTATTGGCTGCCGAACCATTGTAGATCACAACATAATTTGTGACCTTTGCCACGGCATCCCGCACTTGCTGTGTCGGTGATTTAAGGCCTACGGAAGGTGTCAACTGCCCGTGCTGCTGCTGATAAAGAATATAACTGTGAGCCGCTACTGCCTGTGCCTGATAAAGCTGTATACGGTCCGCGCCGGTTAAGCCACAACCACCACCGACTTCATTCATGACAACAGCGCTAAGGATATTCGCCACAGTATCTGTGACCACTTTATTGGTATTCAGATCATATACCGTCAAGGTTTCATCGATGGGATCCGGTTTCGTACCGCCGCCCGGATTTATAATCCCGGCATAATTTCGATAACAGATGTCCAAATCCACATTCCCAGCAATACCAGCCACTCGGCCAGTGCTGCTGTACTGCCACATAGCAGATTTCGTGCCGTAGCTCTGAGAAGAACCCCAGTTGGCCACCCAAAAGTCGTATCCCTCTGAAATCAATTGGCTCGTATTCACGTATTGGCGAGATTGGGCATCGCTCATATAAAAGCCCGGATAATATCCGTTCTGGTCCAGCACTACCATTCCTGTACGCAAAATATTGGTGCGCTGGTCATTGCTGGTAGTATTGGCCCAAATCAGGTTATCCTCATAATCGAAGAAAATGGGGAAATCAAAATTAATCCCTGCGTTTTTCAGTGCCTTCACTTCAGGTGCATTTATAAAGAAGGTTGCTTCTTCAATAGCCTCTGCCTCACTGAATGCATAACTATAAATGTACGCACCAACCTTGATTCCATAGGCTTTGGCGTTGACCACATTCTGATAGAAATAAGGATCAATGCTGTATCCGCCATTGGCCCAGTGAACCGCACGGATAATTACAAATTCTACTCCGCTGTCAGCGACCTGTTTCCAATCAATATTCCCCTGCGCCGCAGAGACATCAATTCCTTTGGTCGGCGACAACTGCTCGCAACGTCCTTCTTCGTCAAAATAGTAGTTTTTGCCGTCAATGGTATAAAAACCATTTCGATACAACTCTCCCGTATTGGGATCCGCATAGTACTTTTCACCCGAAACCATAAACCAGCCCTTGGAAGTCTTTCCGGTATCAGAATCGAAATGATACTTTTTCCCATCAAGTGTCTTAAAGCCACGTGCAATTACACCAGTTTTGCTGTCTGCATAATATTGGCTTCCGTCTTCCTGGGTGAACCAGCCCTTTACCATTTTGCCGCTGTAGATACTGAAATAGTAATACTCACCGTCAAACCATACAAAACGTGTTTGCATTGTTCCGATCTCCAGGTCAAAGAAATACGTCTCTCCATCGATGGTTTGCATACCTTTTGCAATCACGCCACGATCCAGTGATGCATAATACTTTTTTTCGCCAACGTTAAACCATCCGACGACGATTTCACCCTGCTCATCATAATAATAGGTTTTTCCATCAAATGTCACAAATTCACCCGGACGAATCGGAGAAGCTACAACTCCATCATTCCAGAACCAGTACAGCACGCCATCAACGGAAATCTTTCCTTTTGCAATCACCGCTGTATCTTTGTCTGCGTAATAACGGCCTCCATTTTCCTGAGTAAACCAGCCCTTGATGGCCTTTCCATCATAAATGCTAAAGTAATATGTGTCATTTCCGACAGTCACAAAGCGGGTCTGCATCACGCCCGAATCGTTGAAATAGTAAGTATCACCATCAATTTTTGTCAAGCTCTTGGCAACCTTACCTGTAGTCGCATCCGCGTAGTATTTATCTCCATTTTCCTGGGTGAACCACCCTTTCACCATAGCACCACTGTAGATACTGAAATAATATGTATCTGCGCCAATCGTTGCAAACCGGATTTGCATCACGCCGGTTCCATCAAAATAGTAAGTTTTGCCGTCAATAGTCGTCAAGCCTTTTGCAACCTTACCGGTGGTCGTGTCAGCGTAATATTTATCGCCATTTTCTTGGGTAAACCAACCTTTAACAGCCTTTCCGCCATAGATGCTGAAATAGTAGGTATCGGTTCCAACGGTGACAAACCGAGTCTGCAT
>Ga0129308_1002042_pt1 | contig 18450 bp, 19 predicted proteins | sample L827metagenome_FD_94440 | JGI IMG/M metagenome (GOLD analysis project Ga0129308, IMG submission 94440) | Ring-tailed lemur group fecal microbial communities from Wisconsin, USA - L827 metagenome | ecosystem: Host-associated > Mammals > Digestive system > Large intestine > Fecal | place: USA... | reverse complement strand
GAAATTCGGTTATTTTACTCTGAAATCGCCTTAATCAGGTCTAAAATCGTCCAACAATTCGGATTGGGGCGATATGAACGCTATTTATTCAGAGGTTCCTTAGTTTTATCCTATCACCTGCAAGGCAAAATTTCAAGTCTTGTCTTTCTGCGGGATTCATAATCAGGGATTAAAGCAGAAAAAACTGGCTCATGCCGCCGTAAACGAAGACCGCTTTGTCCCCAATACCGCTCTGTCGGCAGCAGCTAGTGAAAATCTCTGTACTGTAAATACTCCATAAACCGTTTTACAGCCAGCGACGCCGTTTCCCGATCCCGCAGCGCAAATACAATTTCCCGATAGGCGGGCACGTTCAACTCCTTCGCGACAATCCGATAAGGAATACGCTTTAAAATCAGTTCCGGCAGAATGCTGATTCCAAGGCCACTTTCCACCATCGACATAATGGCATAGTCGTCCCATGTGGTGAAATGTACGCGCGGCGTGAGCTTATTCCGCTCAAATATCTCGGACACTTCTGCCCTTGCCCCTTTTTCAAGAAGCATAAACGGCTCGTCACATAGTTTCGCAACAGGCACTTTCTCATAATCAGCCAAGGGGTGTCCCTCCGGCAGAATGGCAAGCAGCCGGTCTTTGCACAGGGAGATCGTTTCAAAGTCCGGGTTCGCAGGAAGCCGCAAAAAGCCGCAATCCACACGCCCCTCTGCAATCCACTTTTCGATCTCCGTATAGTCTCCCAGCAGAAGCTCATAGTCGATGCCCGGGTAATCGGTTTGAAACGCTTTTATAATGTTGGGAAGCCAGTGGGTCGCCACGCTGGAAAATGTACCAATGCGTATCAGGCCGGACTGTACCCCGTGCAGATCGTCCACTTCCATTTGCAGTTTTTGATACTCGCCGCAAAGGCTCTTTGCGTGGACAAGCAGCCGTGACCCATCGGAGGTCAGGCTTACTCCGGCGCGGCTGCGTTCCAAGAGGGTAATATTCCACTCCTTTTCCAGATCATTTATCATACGGCTGATGCCGGACTGGGAATAGTTCAAAATCTCTGCGGCCTTGGTAAAGCTGCCATACTCTACCGTTTTAATAAACGCCATATATTTCAGGATGTTCATGTCCATATTGTTGCCCTCTTTACATTTGATTTTATGCTTTTTAGAATGATAAACATTCGCTTTTCAAATGCTTATGCTAATGATACGATACATACAGGCATTTTACAAGGACAATCATAAAAAGACAGAGGTATCCGGCATGAAGAAATCTTACTTAAAATATTTCACGGGGCTTTTGCTCTTTGGTTCAAATGGAGTAGTGGCCAGTTATATTCACCTTTCCAGCTATGAAATTGTCCTGCTGCGATCTGTGCTAGGCATTGCGCTGCTGCTGGGGATATTTCTTATTGCAGGACACCGTTTCACCGCGTTCCGGCATAAAAAGGATCTGCTGTTGATTGCCCTTTCCGGCATCGCGATGGCGGCAGATTGGTTGTTGCTGTTTGAAGCCTATGCACAGATCGGCGTCAGTCTTGGTATGCTTATCAACTATACCGGCCCCGCGATAGTCATTGCACTTTCCCCGTTATTGCTCAAAGAGCGGATCACATTTGCGAAAGTGATTGCCCTTGCCGCCGCGCTGCTCGGCGCGTTTTTAATCAGCGGACAGGCGGCAGTCATAGGCATCAGCATAGGCGGCTTGGCATGCGCCGGCCTTTCGGCAGTTGCTTACGCTGTCATGGTGTTGTCAAACAAAATGGCAAAGGAGGTCATAGGAATCGAAAATGCGACCATACAGCTTCTTTGTACCGCGATTGTTGTAACGGTCTTTGTAAGCTGTAAGCAGGGTTTCTCTATGGAGATCGCCGCGAATGACTGGCCTCCCATTCTGCTTCTTGGCCTGATAAACACGGGCGTCGGCTGTTACTGCTATTTTTCTTCGATTGGCAAGCTTCCTGCACAGTCCATAGCGATCTGCGGCTATTTAGAGCCGCTGTTCGCTGTTCTGCTGTCCGTACTGATTCTGCATGAACCGATGGCGCCGCTGCAAATATTGGGCGCGGCATTGATTATTGGGGGCGCTGCTTTTGGAGAAGGAGAACGCCTGTTTATGACAAGACAGAATTGCCGATAAGCGAGCGCGAATCTTCCCACATAGGGAAATCAGAGGGCTTTCCTGAACATGATGCGCGGCAAAAAACATCTTGACAAGCAGACGGCACATCTCTATAATGTTACTCGGTTAGGGCGCGCTAACTATTTTTTTGCAGTTCTGGTTAGCTTGCCCTAATCTTGTAGCAGAAAGAAGAGCGGCTTATCCAGGAGGTGGTTTTCATGCAATCGCAGATTATTCAGGGTATTATGATCCCGTTTCTGGGGACAGCGCTTGGCTCCTCCTGTGTGCTGTTCATGAAGAAAACGATTCATCCCATGCTCCAGAGGGCGCTGACCGGATTTGCGGCGGGCGTCATGGTTGCCGCCTCCATCTGGAGCCTCCTGATTCCCGCGATGGAGCAATCTCGGTCTATGGGAACGTGGGCGTTTTTGCCTGCGGCGGTCGGATTCTGGGCAGGAATTTTGTTCCTGCTTGTTTTGGATCGTGTGATTCCCCATCTGCATATGAACAGCAGGAAAGCGGAAGGCCCGAAAAGCAGCTTCCAGAAGACCACCATGCTGGTACTGGCAGTGACGCTCCACAATCTGCCGGAAGGCATGGCGGTCGGCGTGGTCTATGCCGGCTGGCTTTCCGGGAATTCCGGAATCACCGCCATGGGCGCATTGGCCCTCTCCCTTGGAATCGCGATACAGAACTTCCCGGAGGGTGCGATCATCTCCATGCCCCTGCGGGCGGAGGGCGTCAGCAAGAAAAGAGCGTTCCTGTACGGCGCGCTTTCCGGCGCGGTGGAGCCGGTGGGAGCGGCGCTTACCATACTTGCGGCGGGATTTGTGATTCCCCTTCTTCCCTACCTTCTGAGCTTTGCGGCAGGGGCTATGATTTATGTAGTGGTAGAGGAGTTGATTCCCGAAATGTCCGAGGGAAAGCATTCCAACCTTGGAACGGTTCTGTTTGCCCTTGGCTTTACGGTTATGATGACGCTGGATGTGGCGCTGGGATAGGCGTTGAAAATCAACCCATAGAAAAGGAGAAGCAAAATGGTGATCGGACTGAAAAACGCAGTAAAGAAATACGGAAGCGGCGAAACACTGGTTTATGCGCTGAACCATGCCGAACTTACCCTTGACGAGGGAGAGCTCTGTGTGATCTTAGGGCCCTCCGGTTCTGGAAAAAGTACGCTTTTAAATATACTGGGCGGGCTGGACACTTTGGATGAGGGCGAGCTGACCGTGGCCGGCAGAAAGGTAACGGGGCTTACCCAGGAGCAGCGCACCGAATATCGCAAGGAGGATGTGGGTTTTGTTTTTCAGTTTTACAACCTGATTCCCGACCTGACAGTGGAAGAAAACATTGAAGTCGTGGCGGATATTTCCGACAAACCGCTCGCCATGGACGAGGTGCTGCATGCGCTGGATATTGAAAAATACCGCCGCCGGTTCCCGAAGGAGCTGTCCGGCGGACAGCAGCAGCGGGTGGCGATTGCCCGCGCGATGATTAAAAATCCCAGGCTTCTGCTTTGCGACGAATTGACTGGGGCGCTGGACACAAAATCATCCAGGCGGGTGCTGGAATTCGTAGAAAAAATGAACAGCCAGTTTGGTACAACGGTGGTGATTATCACCCATAACGAAGCGATTTCGGGTATGGCAGACAGAGTAATCCGTCTGAAGGACGGGAGAATTTGCGAAAACCGGAAGAACGAGCGGAAAATCCCTGCGGCAGAGCTTGTGCTGTAAGGAGGTTTTTCGATGAAGCTGAACAGACGCTATACACGCAGTATCCGGGAAAACCTGTCCTTTTATCTTTCTTCGACGGTACTCACAGTGGTCACGCTGCTTTTATATTTTCTCTTTAATATTGCGGGAAACGCAATCCTTGATTTCAGCGTGGATTTTTATGAACGGAACAGGGTCGAGGATGCGCATTTTACCACATACGTGGAAATTCCTGAGGAAGAACTCCGGGAGCTTGCGGATACATACCATGTCACGCTGGAGGGGCAGCGGTATATCAATATCGAAACCGACGACGTCACCGCCCGCATATTTGCCAGGACCCAGGATATCGATTTATATGAAATCACGCAGGGAAACGATGTGGCAAAGGACGATGAAATTGTCATATCCGAGGGGTACGCCGTAGAGAATCGCATAAAAATCGGCGGCAGCATGAAAATCGGGGATAAGGATTATACGGTTGCCGGCTTTATGCAGCGGCCGGATTATCTGTATATGCTGGAGAGCGAGGACGATTCCTACAAGAATGTCTCCACCTTTTATCTCTGCTATATGACGGACAAGGCGTTCGAATCCTTAGGCGAGACAGGCTGCCAGTATCTTGTCAGATACGGTCAGGATTCGGATCTTGCAGGCTTCCGCAAGGCGGTGCATGCGCAGTATTATATGCGCTCCTATACCGCATCAGAAGAAAACCCCCGCATTACCATGGTGGAACAGCAGGCGCAGATGTTCATTGTCATGGCCTATGTCCTGTTGTGTATCCTTCCTCTGGTGGCGGTGGTTTTGATCAGCATTATTATCAGCCGCAAGGTGAAGTCGGAGCAGCGGATGATCGGGACGCTTTCGGCGCTCGGTTATCAGAAAAGGCAGCTCATGCTCCATTATGCAGGCTTCGCAGCGATTCCGGGACTTGCAGGGGGCATTTTAACAGCCATTATTTCTGCGGCCGCCGCGCAGCCGTTAAGCGAAATGGGCTTGCAGGATTATGAGCCTATGCGTGTGACAGGGCGCCTGAGTCCCCTTGACGCTGCGCTGGGTATCGTGATTCCTACGGTTTTGTATGTATTCGCCGCCCTGCTGTCAGTCCGAAAGCTGCTGAAAAAGGATACAGTTTTGCTGCTGAACGGCAGCGCGGACGGCGGAAAGAAAAAGGGGAAGCGAATGCTTGCCGGGAAAAAGATTTCTTTCCGCACAAAGTTTGCCCTCCGCTCCCTTTTGGGCAATCCCATGCGCAGCTTTGTGGTCCTTCTGGGTGTGTTCCTGGGTTGCTTTATTATGCTGCTGGGACAGGCGTTTTTTGATTCCATCGACCATATGGGAAATACGGCGGCGGACGAAATGGGCAGCTTTGAACATCAGTATGTCTTAAATGAAATGCTGACGGAAAATCCCTATGGCGGAGAAGCCATGCTGGTATCGACCGTAGAAAATGCCGATGGCAGCAAGCTGTCCGTGATTGGTACGGCAGACAACAACCCATATCTTAATTTTAAGGACGAAAGCGGAAATTCCGTATCTATAGAGGACGGCTATTATATTACAAGCCTCACCCAGCTCACCCTTGGCTGGCAGGCTGGGGATACGGTGACGGTATACAATCCGCTGTCGCTGGAAGAGAAAGAAATCCGGATTGCAGGCATTCTTCAAAACAATGTGCAGAAGAGTATTGTTGCCTCCAAGGCGCTTGCCGCAGAGCTTACGGGACTGGACGAAGGCAGCTTTAACTGTATTGTCAGCGACCGTAGCCTCCCCATTCCCGAAGCGAAGGTCGCCCAGGAGAGCAGACGGAGCGATATTACCGACCAGGCAAAGGCCATGACAAGTCAGATGGATTTTCTGCTGCAAATGATTATCGGGCTGGGCGTCATTATCTGCATTGCGGCGGTCTATGTAGCCGTCAACATGCTGGTTACGGAAAGCCGCGGCAATATCTCCATGCTGAAGGTGCTTGGTTATCGGGATAAACAGATCAACAAGATTATTCTGCGGTCGCATCATATTCTGCTCCCCATCGGGATTCTTTTGTCAATACCGTGCGTCTACGCGGCGGCGCACGCCTTCTTCCTGCTGATGGTGGACTACGGCGTCATGCTGATTGACACCTATATTGAGCCGAAAAGTTATGTGATTTCCATTCTTTTGACAGCGTTCTGTTACTTTGGATCGCTGTGGTGGCTGCGCCGTAAGGTGAAAAAGATCGATATGATCGAGAGCTTAAAGGATAACCGGGAGTAATGGGACTGCTTGCCGGAGAATCTTGAAACGAGGGAAAAGGCATGATGATTCATAAACGGCTGATCGGGTCAGTAAAGGAAAGCAAAAAATACATCGCAGGAAATGTGCTTCTGCAATGGTGTTCCCTTGCCGCCAACATCGCCATGATGACAAGTATTGCCGGCCTGCTGCAAAAACTTTATGAAGGGACGGCGGATGGAAAAAGCATTGTGGCAGCCGCTGCGGTCGCGGTCATTGCCGTGGCAGTCCGCTTTGCCTGCACAACTGGAGCCAGCCGTATGGGCTACCTATCCTCCAAGGCGGTTAAAAAGACGCTGCGGGATCGTATCTACCGTAAGCTCCTGAAATTGGGCGCTTCCTACAACGAGCAGGTAAAGACCTCGGAGGTTGTACAGGTGGCGGTGGAAGGCGTTGACCAGCTTGAAACCTATTTTGGGGCTTATCTTCCCCAGTTTTTCTATGCCATGCTGGCGCCGCTGACATTATTTCTTTACCTGTGCTTTGTGAATGTGCCCTCGGCCATCGTGCTGCTTGTCTGTGTGCCGCTGATTCCCGTGTCCATTGCGGCGGTGCAGACCTGGGCGAAAAAACTCCTGTCCAAATATTGGGGACAGTACACGGCTTTGGGAGATACCTTTCTGGAAAATTTGCAGGGCCTCACCACGCTGAAAATCTATGAGGCGGATGGCTTTAAAAATGAAGAGATGAACCGGGAATCGGAGAAGTTCCGCAAAATCACCATGAAGGTGCTGACCATGCAGCTCAACTCCATCACCATCATGGATCTGATTGCCTATGGCGGGGCAGCGCTGGGCGTGATTATGGCGGCAACCCAGTTCCGGAGCGGTCACGTAACACTCGCGGGCTGTCTGCTCATTATCCTGCTGTCAGCGGACTTCTTTATCCCCATGCGGCAGTTGGGCTCCTTTTTCCACATCGCCATGAACGGCATGGCGGCCTGCGATAAGATCTTTCGTCTGCTGGACCTGCCGGAGGCGGAGGAAATGACAGAGAATGTCCCGGAGAACTGCGCCATTGTCTGCTCCGACCTGCATTTTTCCTATGACGAAGAGCGGGAAATCCTCCATGGCGTTAGCCTGGATATTCCCAAAGGCGGTTTCGTTTCCATCGTAGGAGAATCCGGCTGCGGCAAGTCCACCATTGCGGCCATTCTGATGGGGAGAAACAAGGGCTATACCGGCACTGTAACCGTGGGCGGCCGGGAGCTGTCCCAGATTCGGGAACAACGTCTGATGGAGGCCTTCACCTATGTCAGTCACCAGAGCTATCTTTTCAAGGGAACGGTGCGGGAAAACCTGCTCATGGGGAATCCCAAGGCCACAGACGATATGCTCTGGGCAGTATTAAAACGTGTAAAGCTGGACGGCTTCCTGAAAAGCGAGAACGGGCTGGATACCGCTCTGGCTGAGAAGGGCGGGAACCTCTCCGGCGGCCAATGCCAACGGCTGGCGCTGGCAAGAGCACTGCTCCACGACAGCCCGGTTTACATCTTTGACGAAGCCACCTCCAACATCGACGTGGAGAGCGAAAACGATATTCTGGAAGAAATTCACGCTCTGGCAAAGGCCAAAACAGTGATTCTGATTTCCCACCGGCTGGCGAATGTGACCGTCTCTGACTGCATCTATGTGATGGAGAGCGGCGTGGTAAAAGAGAGCGGAACCCATGATGCGCTGCTCAGGCAAACCGGCGCCTACGCGGCGCTGTGGAACGCCCAGCAGAGCTTGGAAAATTACGGGAAGGAGTGTGTCGGGGTATGAAAAAGCGAAACGGATTTACCGTCATGGCCCGGCTGATTGGACTGGTAAAGCCTCTGACCGGGTTTATGCTTCTTGCCATCCTGATGGGCCTGACCGGGCATCTCTGCGCTGCGTTTATCACCATTTTCGGCGGCTATGCCGTCCTTGACCTGCTGCGCTTTGATACGCCCCTGGCACTGACTACCGTATTTATTGCGGTCTGTGTATTTGCGCTTGTCAGAGGCGTCTTGCGTTATGGGGAGCAGGCCTGCAACCACTTTATTGCCTTTAAGCTGCTGGCGTTGATTCGGGACAAGGTGTTCCGGGCGCTGAGAAGGCTGTGCCCCGCCAAGCTGGAGGGCAGGGACAAGGGCGATTTAATCGCGGTGATTACCTCGGACATCGAGCTTTTGGAGGTATTTTATGCCCATACCATCTCCCCGGCGGCCATTGCCCTCCTGTTTACCCTGGTCATGTGCCTGTTCATCGGGCAGTATCATGTTCTGCTGGGTCTATGGGCGCTGCTGGCCTACATTACCGTGGGCGTGGTCATTCCTCTTGTGACCTCCAGGAGAAGCGGCGATGACGGCATGCGGTTCCGGACAAAATCCGGGGAACTGAGCAGCTTTGTGCTGGACAGCCTGCGGGGACTCTCCGAAACCATTCAGTACGGGCAGGGAGAAGCCCGGCGCTTGGAGATGAATGCCCGAACGGATGCGCTTTCCGTGGATGAAGAACGCATGAAACGAACCGCCGGGCAAAATGCGGCGGTCACCAACACGGCCATTCTGGTATTCGACCTTGCCATGCTGGCTCTGTCTGCGGCATTGTACCAAAGTGGGAAGCTGGACTTTTCCGGCGTACTGATCCCCACTGTGGCACTGATGAGTTCCTTCGGCCCCTGTGTGGCACTGGCAAACCTGGGCAGTACCCTGCAAAACATCTTCGCGGCGGGAAACCGTGTGCTGGATATTCTGGAGGAAACCCCCGTGGTGGAGGAAATCTCCGGGAAGGAAGCGATCGAATTTCAAGGCGCCTCCGCGGAAAAGGTCACGTTCTCCTATGGCGGGGAGACCGTCCTGTCGGATGTTTCCGCAGAAGTACCGAAAGGCTCCATCGTAGGCATTGTCGGACGCAGCGGCAGCGGAAAGTCCACCCTGCTCAAGCTGTTCATGCGGTTCTGGGAGGTGCAGAAGGGTGCTGTAAAGCTGTCGGAGACAAAGGTCTCCGATATCAACACAGGGAATCTGCGGCACATGGAGAGCTTTGTCACCCAGGAGACGCACCTGTTCCGGGACAGCATCAAAAACAATCTGCGGATCGCCAAGCTGGATGCGACGGACGCGGAGATAGAGGCTGCCTGTAAAAAAGCGTCGGTACATGATTTTATCATGAGCCTGCCCCAGGGCTACGATACCCCTGTGGGAGAGCTGGGGGATACCCTCTCCGGCGGTGAGCGGCAGCGGCTGGGGCTGGCCAGAGCCTTTCTCCATGACGCGCCCTTCCTGCTGCTGGATGAACCGACCAGCAATCTGGACAGTCTGAATGAGGCGGTGATTCTGAAATCCCTTCGGGAAGAACGGGAGAACAAAACCGTGCTGTTGGTATCTCACCGGCAGTCCACCATGCGGATTGCCGACGTGGTCTATTCCGTGGAGCACGGGAGGATGAGCTGATGAAAAAGGACATCCAGACCAAACGGGAACGGGAAAAGGCAATGGTGTCCCAGATGATTGCCCTGTACTGCAAAAAGAAGCACCAGACACAGCACGGCCTCTGTCCGGAATGCGCGGCCCTCAACGCTTACGCAAGGCAGAGAAGCGACAAATGCCCTTTTATGGAGACAAAGACCTTTTGCTCCAACTGTAAGGTGCATTGCTATAAGCCGGATATGCGGGAAAAAATCCGGGAGGTCATGCGCTTCTCCGGGCCGAGGATGCTCTTCCATCACCCCATAGCGGCGCTGCGCCATGTGATCGAGACAAAGAAAGAGAAACATAGATTGGAGAAACGCAATGAATCCTAAAAAGATTTTGTATGTGATTTTAGGCTGTATCGGCGTAGGGCTGGGAGCGGTAGGCGCCGTGCTTCCGCTGCTGCCGGCTTTCCCTTTCCTGCTCCTGGCGGCCTTCTGCTTTGCCAGAAGCTCCGAGCGGCTGCACAACTGGTTTGTCGGGACGAAGTTGTATAAAAACAATCTGGAAAGCTATGTGCAGGGTAAGGGCATGACGAAAAAGACCAAGGTGAAGATCATGGTGACGGTGACGCTGCTGATGTCGGTGGGCTTTATCATGATGCGTCAGGTCATGGTGGGACGCATTGTGCTTGCCTGCGTATGGGTATTCCATATCCTGTACTTCTGCTTCGGCGTGAAGACGATCAAAGCCCAAACTGTGAAGCCGCTAAATGAACAAATTTGAGCGCTGACGTTTTAAAAAATGCGCTTGATTTGCTTATGCAGAGTGCTATAATTGAAGTAGCAGATGCTAACCTTAGCCAGATCATTCTATGGAGGTATTTGAAATGAACGAAAAAGTAGCCGCCCTTCTGAACACACAGATCAATAAGGAGCTGTATTCCGCGTACCTGTATCTGGATATCGCGAACTTCTATGATAAAAAGGGACTGGACGGCTTTGCCAACTGGTATGAGATCCAGGCCAAAGAGGAACAGGACCATGCCATGCTGATGTATCGTTATCTGCACAATAACGGTGTGGATGTGACCCTGGAAGCCATTGCAAAGCCGGACAAGCGCTTTGAAACTCTCATGGATCCCCTGAAGGTCGGTCTGGAGCATGAGCGGTATGTGACGAGCCTGATCAACGCCATTTACGCGGCAGCCCAGGAAGTGAATGATTTCCGCACCACCCAGTTCCTGGACTGGTTCATCAAGGAACAGGGCGAGGAGGAAAAGAATTCCATGGATCAGATCACAAAGATGGAGCTCTTCGGTGATGATGCCCGCAGCCTGTACATGCTCAACAGTGAGCTGGCGGCCAGAGTTTATACGGCTCCCTCTCTGACTCTGTAAAACATCGCCAAAGCCTGCTTCGGCATAAAAAGACAGCATAAAGCATTTCCGCTTTATGCTGTCTTTTTATGATAAAGTGGAATTATCAATATGAGCGGCGGCTTCTTGCAAAACAGAAGTGGAGCGGGCATGAAAAAAGTGAAAAAACATCTTGACAAGTATGCGGCACACGCCTATAATGTTATCTGGTTAGAAGGTGCTAACCAATTTTTTGGGCTATTGGTTAGACGTTCCTAATCTCGTGGCAGAAAAAGAAGGTGGAAGTATGATGCCGCTGACGCTTGCCCCAATCGGGGAGGAAAACATCATCAAGCGAATCGGGGGAAAGCAGGAGGTGAAAGCCCATCTGGAAACCCTTGGCTTTGTGGTAGGTGGTGCAGTGACCATTGTCAGTGCCATGGGAGGCAACATTATCGTCAATGTGAAGGAATCCCGCATTGCCATCAGCAAAGAAATGGCGCAGAAAATCATGGTCTGATACTATTTCCCGATAAAAACTTTCATTTTTATCGAGAAAGACATCGCTTGACAGCGCTGCCATTTTTGCGATTTTGGGGATAGGAAATCGCAAAAATCCGTACGATTTTCAGAGCATCTTTGAAAAGAAAAACCATCAAGGAGGAGAACAGGAATGAAAACATTGAAAGCCGCAAAAATCGGCGATACCGTCAAGGTAGTGAAGCTCCACGGTGAGGGGGCTGTCAAGCGCCGGATCATGGACATGGGCATCACCAAAGGGGTAGACGTGTATATCCGCAAGGTGGCGCCGCTGGGCGATCCGATTGAGGTTACGGTGCGGGGCTATGAGTTATCGCTCCGCAAGGCTGACGCCGAAATGATCGAAGTGGAATAAGCCAAAACATGGGGGTGAGCCCCTTTTTATTAAGAACGCAGATTAGCAAACGCTAATTTTGAAAGTGAGGAAAATAGAATGGATATGCGAATTGCCCTTGCGGGCAACCCGAACAGCGGCAAAACCACACTGTTCAACGCACTCACCGGCTCCAATCAGTTCGTGGGCAACTGGCCGGGCGTTACGGTGGAAAAGAAGGAAGGCAAGCTCAAAAAGCACGACGGTGTAATCATCACCGACCTTCCGGGTATTTATTCTCTTTCTCCCTATACCTTGGAGGAAGTGGTAGCGAGAAATTATCTGATTACCGAGCGCCCTGATGCCATTCTGAACATCATTGACGGCACAAACCTGGAGAGAAACCTGTATCTCACCACCCAGCTGACCGAGCTTGGCATTCCGGTGGTTGTCGCCATCAATATGATGGACATCGTGCGCAAAAACGGAGATAAAATCAATACGGCGGAGTTGTCCCGAGCCTTGGGCTGCAAGGTGGTGGAGATTTCCGCTCTGAAGGGCACCGGCGTTATGGAGGCTGCCGAGGCCGCCATCAACGCGGCAAAAAACGAGAAGACCGTTCCCATGCACACCTTCTCCGGCGTAGTGGAGCACGCTCTGGCTCACATTGAGGAAGCGGCGGTACATAATATGCCCGAAGAGCAGCAGCGCTGGTATGCCATCAAGATCTTCGAGCGCGACGACAAGGTGCTGGAGCAGGTGAAGCTGGACGAGGCCACCCGAAGCCATATCGAGGCGGACATCAAGGCCGCTGAGGAGGAGATGGACGACGACGCAGAGTCCATCATCACCAATGAGCGGTATGTGTACATAGGCGAGATCATCAAGGGCTGCTACAAGAAGAAGTCCGCCGGTAAACTCTCTTCCTCCGATAAGATCGACCGGATTGTCACCAACCGCTGGCTGGGCCTGCCGATTTTTGCGGTGGTCATGTTCCTGGTGTATTACATTTCCATGGTCACGGTAGGTACCGCAGCCACAGACTGGGCAAATGACGGTCTGTTCGGCGACGGCTGGCATCTGTTGGGGATTGGCTCCTCTGCCTATGAAGAGGCAGGCGACGAATACACCGCCGCCATGCAAGCTGTAGAAGCATTTGCCCCGATTGACATGGAAGCCGAGGATTTTGATGAAGCCGCCGCTCTTGCGGAACTGAAGGACTTCCAGACCTCCGATACCTCCGCCACCGTGGATGTGGAGGACGAGGAGACCCTCGCAATCAACACCATGACCGCCTATTATGACGCGATTCCCGAGGGTGCCGATGAGGAAGAAACCGTTGGCATGACCTATGTGGACGCTGTCGCTTATCTGGAGGAAAATGGCTTTGAAGAGCCCGACCCCGCCGATTATGGCGTGTGGGTGCCCGGTATTCCCGTACTGGTCGGCAACGGTCTGGAAGCGGCAGGAGCCGCCGATTGGCTGGCAGGACTGATTAACGACGGCATTGTAGCGGGCGTTGGCGCTGTTCTGGGCTTTGTGCCCCAGATGCTTGTCCTGTTCCTGCTGCTGGCCTTCCTGGAGGCCTGCGGCTATATGGCCCGTATCGCCTTCGTGTTGGACCGTATCTTCCGCAAATTCGGCCTCTCCGGTAAATCCTTTATCCCCATGCTGGTGGGCACCGGCTGCGGCGTTCCCGGCATTATGGCAAGCCGTACCATCGAAAACGAGCGCGACCGCCGCATGACGATCATGACCACCACCTTTATCCCCTGCGGCGCAAAGGTTCCGTTTATCAGCATGATTGCCGGAGCCATCTTCGGCGGCAGCGCCTGGGTCGCGACCTCCGCCTACTTTGTGGGCATGGCGGCCATCATCGTCTCCGGTATCATACTGAAAAAGACGAAGCCCTTCACCGGCGAGCCTGCTCCTTTTGTTATGGAGCTGCCTGCCTACCACCTGCCCACCGTGAGCAACGTCCTTCGTTCCATGTGGGAGCGCGGCTGGAGCTTCATCAAGAAAGCCGGCACCATCATCCTGCTGTCTACCATCCTTGTCTGGTTCACCACTTATTTCGGCGTTGTGGACGGTGCGTTCCGGATGCTCTCTGAGGACGAAATCGACCATTCCATTCTGGCCGTCATCGGAAGCGGCATCGCCTGGATCTTCCGGCCTCTTGGCTGGGGCACCTGGCAGGCGGCTGTGGCTTCCATCACGGGCCTTGTTGCCAAGGAGAACATTGTTGGCACCATGGGCATTCTCTATGGCGGCGGAGACGCTACCGTGTATCAGACCCTGGCAGGCGCGTTCACCGGCATTTCCGGGTATTCCTTCCTGGTGTTTAACCTGCTGTGCGCCCCCTGCTTCGCGGCCATCGGCGCCATCAAGCGGGAGATGAACAACGCAAAATGGACCTGGTTCGCCGTGGGCTATCAGTGCCTGTTCGCCTATGCCATCGCCCTGATGGTCAACCAGTTTGGTCTGCTCTTCACCGGCGGCATGAATGTGATCGGCCTGATCTTCGCGATTGCAATTCTCGCTTTCATGCTGTATATGCTGCTTAGACCCTACAAGGAAGCCACCAAGCTGACTACAGCCGTGAAGGTAACAAAGTAACCGAGACGTAGAACGGGAGGCAGAAAATGCTGACTTGGTTTGCGAGCAATATTGGAACCATTCTCATCTGTGCAGTGCTGATTGCTGTTGTGGCAGCGATTATCGTGAGTATGCGCCGGGATAAGAAAAAAGGGAAATCCTCCTGTGGCGGTAATTGCGCGCACTGTGCAATGGGTGGCGCCTGCCATTCCAAAAAGTAACTGGTCAGGGAGACACAGGACATTCGGTCTTGCGTCTCCCTGATTTGCTGTCCTCCAATCAGCAGGGGTTCGTTTGGAGCGGAATCCATTTCAGAAAGAGGTTTATTTATGGTAAAGATTACAGTAAATGTGGAAGGCATGGCCTGCGGCATGTGCGAGGCCCATGTCAATGACGCGGTAAGAAGCGCGTTTCCGGTGAAGAAGGTGACCAGTTCCCATACCAAGAGACAGACGGTCATTCTTGCAGAGCAGGATATTTCAGAGGAGGCGCTGAGAAATGTAATCGGAAAAGCCGGTTACGATGCGGTAGGCATAAGCAGCGAACCATATGAGAAGAAAGGCTTATTCAAGAGATGATTTCCGGGAGACAGCCCTGTTTGCCGGCGGCTTTGCGGTCATGATGGCGCTGGAATCAGGGAGGAAACAGTGAAGAAACAGAAAAAGCTGCGCTGGTTTGTTTTGGCGGCGCTGATTGCCGCCTCGGAATACGGCTGGACGCTTTGGTACTACGGAGGACTTTACCGCAATGGAACCCTGCTGGCCGTCTCCCAGGTTACAGCGGAGACGCTGCCCCGCATTCTGTTTCAGAATATACTCGTGAACGGGCCGGAGATTTTGGTCGCGGCTGCCGTCCTGTTCTGGATGGGACGGGAGCGCTTTGTACAGGAAATGGGCCTCATGATCCCCCGCAAAAAATGTCTCCCGCTGCTCATCGCGGCAGGCCTTTGTCTGCTGATGCTGGTCCTGGCGCTGTTATTTTCCAGGCTGGAGCCGCTGGCCGTCAGCTATCAATGGGTGTATTACCTGCTCCTCATCGCTTTTACAGAAGAACTGATATTCCGCGGCCTTCTGCCTTATCTCATGGAAAAGAGCGGCGCACCCGGTTGGGCCGTATGGGTCGTTCCCGGGATCCTGTTTGCCTGTATGCACACACTGATGCCGATGGTGCAAAACGGCTTTACGGTCCGTGGACTTGTGCTGCGTCTGCTGTCCGTACTGGGTGGGTATACTGCGGGTCATTGCGGCTTTTACGCGCTTCGTCGATGGTCCGGAACATTATGGCTGCCTGTCCTGCTTCATGGAATGCTGGACTTTTCTTCTGTGTTCCTTCCATGATTAAAATTTTGCCGGAGAATATTCTGCCATCGGCGGTTACGGCTGGACTCTGTTTTGATCTTTTCATAGGGAGACGAGCAGCATCTACGAAATACAGCAGATAAGGCGTGCCTGTGGCACCGGCTTTGTTGATGCCGCGTGTTTAGGAGGAGCTATGGACAGAAAAGATAATAAATCCTTTTGGGACAAGTGGGCCGGGCGCTACGACCGCCTTATGTCAGGGGATAGAGATACCTACGCGCAGATCGTAAACCGGATGAAGCGCAGGCTGAACAGAAATATGGTTGCGCTGGAGCTTGCCTGCGGCACGGGAATTTTGTCCGTCCAGCTTGCGGGAAGCGTAAAGCTGCTGGAAGCGACGGACTTTTCAGAGGAAATGATTCGGCAGGCAAAGCAGAAATGCCATTCCACTCGGCTGCATTTCTCCGTGCAGGACGCGGCAGCGCTTCCCTACGCGCCGGAAACCTTTGACGCAGTGATTATCTCAAACGCTCTGCATATTATGCCGTCGCCTGAAAAGGCGCTGGCGGAGATCCGGCGGGTGCTGAAACCGGACGGAATTTTGCTGGCGCCGACCTTTACGGCGGCGGGAAGTCTCCTTGGGCGCTTGAAGATACGAGTCATGGAGCTTTCGGGGTTCCGGGTCTTTCACAAATGGACGCCGCAGGCATACCTGGATTTTTTAAGGGAAAACGGCTTTACCATAACTGACAGCAAGGTCTATGGCGGCGGGCTGGCGCTGACCTATGCGGAGGCAGGTGGGGAATGAAACCAATCCAAGGAGAGAATATGGCGCAGACTTAACCATCCCACCTGCTTCATCCAATGTAAAGATGAAACAGGTGGGATGGTAATAGGTACCTATAGATTTGTAAAATAATCATGGAAAAAACTTTGGTTGAGGAACATATTTACCGCTTTATCTTTCTGCGTTCCACCGTTTCAGAATATCAGAAATCACCGACAGCACCGGCAATTCAATCAACGGACCGATGACCAGTGCCAGGGAAATTAGCGGTCTGTCCGGGAAAGTTGCCACGGCGATTGCCAGAGACAGGGGCGAATTTCTTGCCAGAGTAGTGAAATTCAGGGACACTATGTCCCGGCGTGAAAACTTTATCAGCCTGCCGGCACACTGCGAAACAAAGAGCAGAACCGCAAAGAAGATCAGCAGCGGAATGAACATTTTCACCAGCACCATGGCAACACCACCCAATAAAGAAGCTACATTCATGGTCACCTCGCTGCCGATCAACACCAGAAGGTACACAGGCAGAAGCGCAATCTGCAAAATCAGGTTCAGAGGCAGAATAGACATTCCCAGTTCCACATTGCCTTTGCTCAGCCCAGTGAACACCAGATACCAGTCGGTGCAAGGTGTCACCAGCAGCATTAGCAGACCGATGCGTATATCCAGAGAATCGGCAAAGAACACCCTGCCCAGCAGATAACCGAACAGGGGCGTAAAGACAAAATTGATAATCACCGCCGTTAGTGTGAAGCGGACATTGGTGAAAGACTTTTGGATCTGTTTCAGGTCGATGGAGAGAAACAGAATGTACAGAAGCATCATCAGGAACACTTCGATCAGACCGGACGAAACCGAACCAAGGGGCGTAACAGCACCCAGAAGCAGTCCCAGCAATGCCGCGGCGATGATGATCACCGGCTGGAGCTTACTGATTAAACTCATAGCATTTCCTCGCCTTATAGACACATTGTTCAGAAACTATTGTAGCAGAATGCCAAAGAAATGCAATGAACAGATTTTTAGATTTGTTGAGGAAGTTACTTGATGTACCGCTTTAGGCCACTTTGGATAAATCCACCGATCAGATCCCGGCTGGCTTTCCAGTCTTTATTGCCGTTGCGATAAATATCCTTGTTGACTGCAAGGCAGCCATTAAGCTGGAAATAAAAGATGGTTTCAGCCTGTTCCGGGGTGATTGCAAGCTGCTGTGTTAGCGAAGCGATATACTTATTCTTGGACTGATCGGAGATTTTTTCAATTACCTGACTTGTCAAAGAATCATCGAAGAAAATCACACCATATTCAGGGTGGGTGTAGATTTTGTCGCAAATACCGTAGGGGCACTGATAATGCTCCGCAGTTAATGAGCATTGATATGGTTCCTGCGTTGCCTCTTCGTGCAGGGCTTCTTCTATCAGTTCTTCCAGAACCGCATACAGGTCGCAGTAGTGCAGATAAAAGGTTCCACGGTTGATTCCTGCTTGTTTGCAGAGCTGTGTAACTGTGATTTTATCAAATGCCATATTGCGCATCATATCCAGCATCGTGGATTTGATTATCGATTTGGTCTGGGCTGTCCGGGGATCAATTTTTGCCATTGTATTATCTCCTGATTGGTATAGTATGAATTGTGATACAAGATAAAATCAGCTTTGCCAAGAAATTTCTGGAGCTTTCCTAAAAACAATGTACGCTTGCTCTTGCGAAATTCCCATCAAAGGCCCGGTTGCGCTGGCGGGGCGGTCGTTTCCCTTCTGTTCCTTTTGTTGGTATCAAAGCATAGCGTAAAAAGCGCTACGAAGGAAGCTGTCTGGGGCGGTGCTGGAGTATGTCTGCGGGCTTCTCACCGTGAAATCCTTTCCTTTGGACAGGGTGCCGTGTCACAGCAGCGTATGCGGGGATCGGTAGGCCAGGCGCTATGGCTGTCCGGTACAAACAGCCTTTATTTTCTGACAAAAAATCCGCGTCTTGGCGGCGCGCCGCAGAGATCCGTATAATTCTTCTTTCTTTGCAGACAATACCAAGGCAAATATAAACAGCAAAGGAGATTTTCGATCCTATGAAAGCTACAGGCATT
>Ga0129308_1002040_pt1 | contig 18459 bp, 23 predicted proteins | sample L827metagenome_FD_94440 | JGI IMG/M metagenome (GOLD analysis project Ga0129308, IMG submission 94440) | Ring-tailed lemur group fecal microbial communities from Wisconsin, USA - L827 metagenome | ecosystem: Host-associated > Mammals > Digestive system > Large intestine > Fecal | place: USA... | reverse complement strand
GTAAACCGGCCCAGCTTGCCAGCCCGATACTCGTCCAGCAGGACCCGGGCCATGCGCTCGGTGTCGAACTCGCCGCCGGAGATGCGCATGCCCCGCTTCTGGGCCCCGGCCTCCAGCAGGCGGTAGCCGTAGGCCACGTCGTTCCCCTCTTCCTCACGGGCGGGGATCTCGGTGATCTTATAGGCCTGAAGGGCGGCAGGATAGCGCTGGGTCAGCAGGACCATCAGGTGGCAGCCCAGGGTCTCCACATCCATGATGTCGTCCTTCACCGCGCCGGTAAAGGCCAGATTCATGCCGATGACCTGGTCCTCGAACTTGGGCCACAGAATGCCCGGGGTGTCCAGCAGATCCAGGGAACGGTCCACATTGACCCACTGCTTGCCCCGGGTGACGCCGGGGCGGTCGCCGGCGAGGGCCGACTTTTTCTTGGCTACCTTATTGATAAAGGTGGACTTGCCCACGTTGGGCACCCCCACCACCATGGCCCGGACGGGGCGGCCCACCTGGCCCTTTTCCCGCCACTTGGCGATCTGTTCCTTCAGAGCCTCCTGGATCATGGGCGAAAACTGGTTGATGCCCCGGCCCGTCTTGGCGTCGGTCTCCAAAACGGCGTGGCCCTGGGCCTTGAAATAAGCGGCCCACCTGCGATTCATGGCCGGGTCCGCCTGGTCCGCCCGGTTCAGCACGATAAGCCGGGGCTTACCGGCACAGATGGAGTCGATGTCCGGATTCCGGCTGGCCACTGGGATGCGGGCGTCGATGATCTCCACCACCATGTCTACGTTTTTCAGATCGGCCTCGATCTGCCGACGGGTCTTGGTCATATGGCCGGGATACCACTGGATGTTCACGGCACTGTGCCCCCTTTCAGAGCGTTTCATATTGTTTCAGTCATGGCAGGCAGCCGCAAAGGGCCTCTGTCCGTATGATCCGAGCTGTGATCTTCTAAAATAGAAAAAGGAGCGGTATCAACCGCTCCTTTTTGTGGATTACAGGGCCTCTTTGACCTTGGCAGCCTTGCCCACGCGGTTGCGCAGGTAATACAGCTTGGCGCGACGAACCTTACCGTGGCGCACGACCTCGATCTTCTCGATAGAAGGAGCGTGGATGGGGAACACCTTCTCCACACCGACGCCGTAGGACACGCGGCGGACGGTGAAGGTCTCCTCAATGCCGCCGTGCTTCTTGGCAATCACGGTACCCTCGAAGATCTGGATACGCTCGCGGTTGCCTTCCTTGACCTTCAGGTGAACGCGGACGGTGTCGCCCACGGTGACCTGGGGGGCCTCAGCCTTTTTGTACTTCTCGGTAAAAGCCTGCATCAAATCCATAATAATTTCCTCCTGTTATATAGGCGTTCGTTCCGGCCATTGGCGCGTCTCCCCTTGGAGACGACTGCCGCAGAGGACCGCCCGTTTTCAGACTTGGGTAGTGTATCATACTTTCCTACGAAAAGCAAGCGGTTTTTTCATTTTTCAGTGATCTTTTCCTCGGAGACCAGTCCCTCCTCAACCAGTTGAAAATAGCCGGTGCCGTCCGGCTCCTCCCAGAACACGCCCAGGGTGGTTCCGTCCTGCCGACGGACGTCAGAATAATCCCCAATGGCGGTCTCCTTCAGCGTCACCGGAACCAGCCGCTTCCCATCATAGTAGTACAGCGCGTCAAAGCCGGTCGGCCGGTTCACCTCCGCGTTCCAGCGGCGATAGACGGGATCGGTGGGCAGCGGAGTTACAGAAGGCAGCGGTCTCCCCTCCCCCAGGCTGACCAGCAGGCCGGTGAAGGCCCAGCTGCTCTCGGTACAGCCCACGCCGTGTTCGTGCCAGCGGAAGTTCTGGTCCTCCAGAAAGGTGGGCTCCATCCCCAGCACGCCCACACGGATGCCCTGGACGCTCTCCTGGGTGGGGAAGTCCTCTTCCAGCTGTTCCAGAACGGCTCGTGCCGCCCGCTGGTCGTTTTCGTAAGTATTCCGGTAATCCCCGATCTCCGAAACTCCGGCCACACATAACATTAGAGCCGCCAAGGCGGCCAGCACTGCCGGACCCGTTCGGTATCCGGGCAGTCTCCTCCACAGGGTCATAACCAGGGTGTCGCAGATCAGGGCGAGTCCCGGAAAGGAGCTTACCGCTCCACGCAGGGAGAACCAGGGGTTTGCCAGGATCAGAAAGGGGGTCAGAGGGGCGACAGTCAGCAGCAGCCCCACCAGAAGGGCCAGCCCGGTCCAGGGCTTTTCTCCCTCTCGCTCCTCATCTTGGACAGATAACCAGCCATACAGGACGCAAAGAACCGCCGCCAGCACCGCCCACAGTGCCAGTTGTCCGGAACTGATCTGTTCCAGCCCGCGAAGAAATCCCTTGCGCAGGATCTGGACGTTTCCAGCGCCGAACACCGTCTTGATCTGACCGAGGATATTGGGCAGGAAGTCGGAAAAATACCCGGGGGCGTTTGGCAGCATCAGCTGTGCCCGACTGCCGTACACCCCGCCGTTGGACAGCATCCCGGTGACTGCGAAGTAGACCCCCGCCGCTGGAACGGTCCACAGGGCCAACAGGACCCGTTTCCCGTGCTTTCCAAATTCCAATATGGCCATCCCCAGCACCAGCGTCATGGCCAGCACCGCCGATTGCTCGTAAAACCCAAAGGGCAGAAGTATCAGCACTGAAAAAATCAGCGCCCAGGGCCGCTCGCCTCGGTCCAGCCATCGGCCGAAGGCCAGGGCGGCCAAAATGGCACAGGCCAGCCCCGCCACGATCCGGGTGGAGGCGGACATCCAGTAGGTGCCCTCCACCCCAAGGGGCAGCAGGGCCATGACCACCGGAAACACCGGCCCCACATGGAAATACCGCTCCATGAGACGTTTCATCCAAATGACGCAGGCGGCGTAGAGGGCGGACACCAGGGCTACTCCCAGGATCATATGGTCAAAGAGGGGCGACCAGAGAAAGTAGTCGGCCAGCCCCGCCAGGGGCCGGGAGGCCAGCACCCCCACCACCCGCTGGAGCTCCAGGAAGGAGAACTGAGCGGCGTAATTGTGATACTGGATGTAGTCGTCCAGCTGGGGCCAGTACCGGAACCCAAAGGCGCAGGCCCGGGCCATGAGCAGCAGGAAGATCACGCCCCCCACTGCCCAGCCCTGTCGGGGCTCTTTTTTCTCCCGCTTACACGCCTCCATAAACTTCTTGATGGCAGACGGAGACGGTGACCATAACCTCCGGGAACCGGTCGGCCAGACGGCTCGCCAACGGGGCGCACACCACGTTTTCCGTGGCGTAGTGACCCGCGTCCATGAGGGTGATGCCCTGGGCCTTGGCCTCCAGGTATTGGTCGTACTTCACGTCGGCGGTGACAAAGGTGTCGCAGCCCGCGGCGATGGCGTCGGCCAGCATAGAGCCGCAGGAGCCGCCCCCCACCGCCACCTTGGACACGGGCTTGCCCCCGTCGGCAAACCGGACGGAGGCGGCATTCAACCGCGCCTTCACATAGGCGGCATATTCCCCGGCGGACAGACCAGGCTGATGTGCCATGCCCACCCGGCCAATGCCGTAAGGCTCGCCGTTCCCATCCAAGCCGTCCTGGTGGAGTTGGCCGATCTCAGACAGACCAAGGGCCAGGGCCAGACAGTCGTTGACCCCTGCCTGCACCGCGTCCAGGTTGGTGTGGGCGCAGATGGCGGCAATACGATTTTCGGTAAGCGCCAGCAGAATCCGCCCGGTCACGGTCTGGTCGGTGACAGATTTGGCCGGGTGAAAAATCACCGGGTGGTGGGATACGATGAGCTGGCAGCCCAGCTCCACGGCCTCGGCCACCACCTCCTCGGTGATGTCCAGGGCCACCAGGACGCGGTCCACCTGTGCCTCTCCCCTGCCCACCAGGAATCCGGCGTTGTCAAAGTCCATCTGGAGGCCAAAGGGGGCGATGCTGTCTACATATGCAAAAATATCCTTTACCGCTGCCATGCTTCCCACTCCTTTTTCATGTCCAGCAGGCCGGCCCGGACCTGCTCCAGTTCCTCTCGGCGCTGGGCGGTGCCCTCCTGCCGGGACTGGGCCAGACCGGTCAGGGCCCGCTCTGTCTTTTGGAGCCAGCGGTCCAGCCACGCCCCCCGCAGCGGAGCGGGACTGTTTTTCCCCGCGCACAGCTCCGCCGGGGTCAACTTGTCCATCTCCCCCGCCCGGACGGACAGAGCGGTGTACAGGGTGTCCCCCTCCTGGGCCAGCTTTTCGGCCACGATGCGGTAGCCGTTCTCCTCCAGCCAAACCCGCAGGTCGGACATGGAGGACATGGGCTGGAGGACCAGAGGCACGTTTTGCTCCCGGGTCCAGGGGGCGGCAGCCAGGATGGCGGCGATGGTCTCGCCCCCCATGCCGGCGATGGCCACGGCATCCGCCTCGTCGGGGCGGATGCCTTTCAGGCCGTCGCACAGGCGGAAGATCACTTTGCCGGTCAGACTGCAGTCCCGGACCGTGGTCCGGGCCCGCTCCAGAGGACCCTGGCGCAGGTCGGCGGCGATGGCGCCGGGAATTTTTCCCTCCAAAATCAGAGCGGCAGGCAGATAGGCGTGGTCGGTGCCCACATCGGCCAGACGGCAGCCCCGAGGCACCAGGTCGGCCACCATGCGCAGCCGGGGAGACAGTTCGATATGATTTCTCATAATTCCTCCGTGGTTACTGAAAGATAGATAGCCCGGGCAAAGTCCCGGGCGGACTGAGCCTTTTCCTCGTCCGGGAAGGACACGCCCCGGCCCAGGTCGCGGCGGCACAGCATCCCTAAGTAGTTCATTTTTCCGTGTCTGCACCAGCGCCTCAGGCCCTCTTCCCAGAGGTCGGCCCCTTTCTCCGGAGGATAGCCGCAGGTGGCAATGGAGGCCACCCCTTTGCCGGCCAGCAGAGCCGGGCCCTTCACCCTGCCGTAATTTTTGTTTCCAGCATAGATGGCCCGGTCCATCAGGTTCTTCATGGGGGCGGTGCAGTACCAGGCGTAGATGGGGGTGGCCAGCGCCAGCACATCGCAGTCAGCCATGGACCCAAACAAAGACTGGAAGTCGTCCTCCTGGACGCAGCCCAGACCGTCCAGGCAATCCTGACAGGCCATACAGCCCAGGCAGGGGAGTAGCTTTTGGTCGTAGAGGTCAAAGCGCTGGGTCTCTATGCCAAGCCGAACACACTCCTCTAAAAAAGGGGCCAGCAGGGCGGCGGTGTTGCCGTTTTTCCGGGGACTGCCGAAAAGGATCGTAAGCTTCATTGGGGGCGCCTCCAGTCCTAGATTTCTTTGCAATAAAAAACAGGGGCGGACACTCTTCCGCCCCTGCTTTTCCTTTGTTTACTTACCAGCGGCGATCATCGCGTTGACCTTCGCCAGCAGCTCGGCGCAGTCCACGCCGTGGACCATGCAGGCCTGCTCCACGGTCTCACCCCGGGAAGCGGGGCAGCCCAGGCAGTGCATACCGATGGCCATAAACAGGGGCGCGGTCTGGGGGGCGATGTTCAGGATATCACCGATGATGGTGTCCTTGGTAATAGTCATGTCAGGATTCCTCCAATTTCACTTGAGATGAAATTAGTATATCCTATCTTCTTCCCTTTTTCAATGGAAAATCCCAAAAAATCATGTTCGATTGTATTTTTTCCCAGATACCGGCCGGACCGCTCCGGTTTTGAGTTCTGATGAAGCGAGGGTGTTGAAAACAGAAAAAGGACGCCCGATTGGGCGCCCTTTTTTCCTGGCAAATAATTAGCCCTGCTGCTCACGCATCTTGGCGAAGCAGTCGCTGCAGTAGACGGGACGGTCAGACTTGGGCTCGAAGGGAACCTTAGCCTCACCACCGCAGGCGGCGCACACGGCAGTGAAATACTCACGGGGGCCGCGGGCGGCGTTCTTGCGGGCGTCACGGCAGGCCTTGCAGCGCTGGGGCTCGTTCTGGAAGCCGCGCTCAGCGTAGAACTCCTGCTCACCGGCGGTAAAGGTAAACTCATTGCCGCACTCTTTGCATACCAGGATCTTGTCTTCGTACATGGAAATTCCCTCTCTTTGACTGTGCCCAATGGAATGATCGATCGGGCTGATAAAATATGCGATCAGCTCTCGCTGGATACGCCGGAAGAAGATTGCCGGGCCATTTTGCGGCGGATCCGCTGAATCGCGTTGTCCACCGACTTTTGGGACCGGCCCACCCGCCGGGCGATCTCTCCGCAGGAGAGGCCGTTGAGGTAAGGTGGTAAAATTTTCGCTTCGAGCTCAGACAACTGGCCCTTCAGAGCGTCTAGCCGCTCTTTCAGTTCCTCCCTGCCGATGATGACGTCCTCCGGGCTCTCGACGCTTGGAAACAGGTGCGCGTTGGTTCCATCAAAAAGAGGGGGTTCAAAAGAGACGCTGTGGTTCAATGGGGCGTGTTTGCCGCCCTGAGCCGCGCGGACGGCGGTGAGCAGGCGGCTGCGGATACAAATTTCCGCATAGGTACGGAATGCGGCGTCTCGCCCGGGATTGTAGCCCCGTATGGCGGTGAGCAGCCCCAGCATTCCTTCCTGAAGCAGATCCTCGCTGTCCCCTCCCGCCAGAAACAGGGGTCGGGCACAGGCACGGACCAACTGCCCATACCGGCGGACCAATTCGGTCTCAGCCTGGGACTCGCCCTGGGCAGCGTGCTGACACAATTCCTCGGCGGTTAGACCTTGAAATGGATAGTCTTGGAAATCAACTTTGTCGCTATTAAACATAATAAATAAAATCACCGGATTTGTCAAGGGTTTTAACGAAAATTTTTGTTCAATTCTCCATGCCCTACAAATCTCTCTCCAAATAGGCCTTACAGCCCGGCAATTAGATCAGCCAAACGCCGCGCGGTGACCTGAGCGACCTCCTCGGTGGCCGCCTCCACCATAACCCGCATCAGAGCCTCGGTACCCGAGGGGCGGATCAGCACCCGGCCGGAATCGCCCAGGGCAGCCTCTTCCCGCTGGATGGCCTGGGCCAGCAGGGGACTTGCCATAACAGCCTTCTTCACATCGTTGTCGGCCACGGGAATATTGATGAGGGTCTGGGGGTACCGGGGGCAGGCGCCGAAGAGCTCGGAGGCCTTCTTTCCGCTCTCTTTCAGCAGAGCCAGAATCTGGAGGGCGGTGAGCTCACCGTCACCAGTGGTGGCGTACTCCAGGAAAATGGTGTGTCCGGACTGCTCGCCGCCGATGGCGTAGCCCTTCTCCAGCATCCGCTCCAGTACGTTCCGGTCGCCCACGCTGGTGCACTCCAGCTTCATGCCCTGCTCCTTGGTGTAGACGTGGAGGCCCAGGTTGGACATGACGGTGCCCACGATGGTGTTCCCGGACAGTTTACCCTTTTTCATCAGATCCAAACCGCAGGCGGCCATGACCTGGTCGCCGTCGATGAGGTTGCCCAGCTCATCCACCGCCAGGCAGCGGTCGGCGTCGCCGTCGAAGGCAATGCCCATGTCGTAGCCGCCGGCCTTGACCATGGCGGCCAGAGCGTCCATGTGGGTGGAGCCGCATTTGTCGTTGATGTTCACGCCGTCGGGATCGGCGTTGATGACGTCGCAGCGCAGCTTGGAGAAGCGGTCAAACAGCCGGGCGGCGGTGGTGGAGGCAGCGCCGTTGGCACAGTCCACCAGAATGCGCAGACCGCCCAGGGTGGAGTCGATGGTGGACTCCAGATGGTCGATGTAGTCTTCGGAGGCCTTAGGGGCCACATAGCTCACCTTGCCGATGTCTCCGTGGCTCTTCATGGGCACGTTGTTATGTCCGAAGAGGACGATGTCCTCGATCTTCTCCTCCAGTTCGTCAGACAGCTTGAAGCCCTGACCGTTGAAGATTTTAATGCCGTTATGCTCGAAGGGGTTGTGGCTGGCGGAGATGACGATGCCAGCATCCGCTCCCTCGTCCACCGTCACCCAGGCTACGCCGGGGGTGGGCAGGGTGCCCAGGTCCAGCACGTCCGCCCCGGCGGTGCACAGACCCGCAATCAGGGAGCCCTTCAGCAGGTCACCGGAAATACGGGTATCCTTGCCGATGGTCACCAGGGGCTTCTCCCCTTCCTTCTTTTCCTTGGACAGAACGATGGCGGCGGCCAAACCAACCTTGTATGCCAGATCGGCGTCCAACCCTGCGTTGACCACGCCGCGAATGCCGTCGGTTCCGAATAATTTACCCATAAAAAACACCTCATTACTGTGAGTTTAAGTTTTGGTTGTGGATACTTTTTCTGAAAAAGTATCCACAAGAATTTCATGCAAAACTGCGTTTTGCTTTTTGTTTATCTCATAGCCATTGTGATGGAACGATGCGAAACACAGTTTCGCATAAAGTTCTTTTACAGAGACATCTGATCCATTTCTTCAGGCACCCCAGGCACGGGCAGGCCCAGGTGCTGGTAGGCCTTGGGAGTGACGCAGCGGCCCCGGGGGGTTCTCGTCAGGAAGCCCAACTGCATGAGGTAGGGCTCATAGACGTCCTCCAGGGTGACCGACTCCTCGTTGATGGTGGCAGCCAGGGTCTCCAGACCCACGGGACCGCCCCGGTAGTTCTCGATGATGCTGCGGAGCATCCGGTGGTCGATGGAGTCCAGCCCCAGGTGGTCGATCTCCAGGGCAGTGAGGGCCTCGTCAGCCACCTTTTTGGTGATGACGCCCCCAGCCCTCACCTGGGCGAAGTCCCGGACCCGGCGGAGCATCCGGTTGGCGATGCGCGGGGTGCCCCGGGAGCGCTTGGCGATCTCCATGGCCCCCTCATCCTCGATGGGCACGCCCAGGATGCCGGCAGACCGGGTGACGATGAGGGACAGCTCCTCGGGGGTGTACAGCTCCAGCCGCAGGGTGACGCCGAAGCGGTCGCGCAGAGGGGCGGACAGCTGCCCCGCCCGGGTGGTGGCCCCGATGAGGGTGAACTTGGGCAGGTCCAGCCGGACGGAGTTGGCGGAGGGGCCTTTGCCGATGATGATATCAATGGCGTAGTCCTCCATGGCGGGGTACAGGACCTCCTCCACCGCCCGGTTCATGCGGTGGATCTCATCCACGAAGAGGATGTCGTTCTCGTTCAGGTTGGTCAGGAGCGCGGCCAGGTCGCCGGGCTTCTCGATGGCGGGGCCGGAGGTAATGCGGACGCTGACCCCCATCTCGTTGGCGATGATGTTGGACAGGGTGGTCTTGCCCAGGCCGGGAGGGCCGTGGAGCAGGACGTGGTCCAGGGGCTCCTGGCGCATCTTGGCCGCCTGAATGAAGACCTCCAGGTTGCCCTTGGCCTTCTCCTGGCCGATGTACTCCCGCAGGGTTTTGGGACGCAGGGAATACTCGTTCTCGTCCTCCCGGGTCAGGGAGGTGGTCACCAGAGGCTCCTGGTCCTCCAGTTCAAATTCCGTACTGGAAAAGTCGATGGACAAAGTCTCACTTCCTCGGTATTACAGTTTCTAAAAAGCAGTCAGCCGGTCAGCTGGTCCGCCAGGACCTTCAGTCGGGCCAGGAATTCGTCTTCCCCCCAGCCGCAGACCTTGAACGCGGCCTGACTGCCGGCCGCCGCGATGCCGGACAGGAACAGCTTATCTCCCTGTCCCGCCAGCATTACCGTCAGGCTGACTCGGTTTCCGCCGGAGAGGCTGTACCGCTCGTAGACCCGGACGGCACACCGTACCTCCCCGGCCCGGTACTCGCTGCCGGCTTCGTACTCCGCCGTCCAGCTCCCCTCCACAATACCTTTGTGGAGATAGGTCAGGACCTCGTCAAAATCATAGCTTCCCGGAATTTGCCGTTCAAACTTCGCCACGCCGACAGCCTCCTTTTTCGCCTCGCCCCAATCAGGGCTTCATCATCTTTTTCAGCGCCTGCTTGATGATCTGCTCCAGAGTCTGGCTCTCCAAATCTATGCCCTTGAGGGCCACATTGATCTCCCCCTGGGAGTAACCCAGGACGGCTAGGGCCGCACCGGCCTCGGACAGCTTATTCTCGGGGATGATGGTGACGCCGGTGCCGGCGTAGCTCTCTCCCTTGGCGGAGATGGTCTGGCCCTTGGCCAGCTTGTCTTTCAGCTCCAGGATGACCCGCTGGGCGATCTTTTTGCCGATGCCCTGGGCGCAGGTCAGGGCCTTCTCGTCCCCGGTGATGATGGACAGCGCCAGGTTGGCCGGGGTGCTGGAGGACAGGATGGACAGGGCGGCCTTGGGGCCCACGCCGGAGACGGAGATCAGCTGCTGGAACAGGTTCAGCTCCTCCTGGGTGGCGAAGCCGTACAGCTCCATAGCGTCCTCCCGGACGTTCAGGTGGGTGAAGAGCTTCCCCTTCTCCCCTTTTTTCAGGGCGGACAGGGTGTAGCTGGTGGTGCGGCAGGCGTAGCCTACCCCGCCGCAGTCGATGACGGCCATGTAGGGCTCAATGTGGGCCACGGTGCCGTTCAAATAGTAAAACATAACGGATTACCTCGTGTCATATTTGTCTGGATCAAAGACCCGTTCCGTATTCAGCAGGCTGGTAGCCGCCCGGCTGTGGCAGATGGCCAGGGCCAGGGCGTCGGCGGCGTCGTCGGGCCGGGGGATCTGCTTCATCCCCAGCAGCCGCTGGGTCATGAGCATGACCTGCTTCTTCTCCGCCTTGCCATAGCCCACCACCGCCTGCTTCACCTGCATGGGGGTATACTCGAAGACGGGGACCCCCAGCTTCTCCGCCTCCAGCAGGATCACGCCCCGCCCGTGGGCCACGGCGATACCGGTGGTGATATTTTTGGTGAAGAAGAGCTCCTCCACCGCCATCTCGTCGGGGTGAAAGGTGCGGATCAGCTCCTCCATGTCGTTGGAAATCTGCAAAAGCCGGTTGGACAGAGGGATGCCCGGCGGCGTGGTGATGACGCCGTATTGGATCAGGGTGTTCTTCTGCCGCTCCGCCCGGACCACGCCGAAGCCGATGGTGGCCACCCCAGGGTCGATGCCTAGTATGATCATGGCGTCCTCCCTGCACATAAAAATACAGGATAATTATAACACAGATTTTTCCGGTTGGGAAGAAGTCGACAAAAGTTCTTAAAATAAAAGGACCTGCCCGCAGGCAGGTCCTTGGCATGATTCAGTTTCTCCGCTTGCCCAGATAGCGCAGCAGATAGACGAACAGATTGATGAAATCCAAATACAGCTGGAGAGCGGAGAAGATGGAGGCTTTCTCCAGCATGTCGGGGTAGCCGGCATAGTAGAAATAAAACGATTTGATTTTCTGGGTGTCATAGGCGGTATAGGCCAAAAATCCGGCGATGCCGATGAGGCAGACTATGCGGTCAAAGGCAGAGAAAAAGGGGATGAACAAGCTGAGCACCGCAAAGACGATGAGAAAAATCAGCCCGGACAGCAGGATGGTCCGCAGGCCGGACAGGTCCCGGTGGGTCAGGTAGCCGTAGGCCGCCAGGCCCGCGAAGTAAATCGCGGTGAGAAGGAACACAAAGACCATGCTGGTCAGATCAAAAATCAGCAGATAGATGGACATGGTCAATCCGAAAAGGGCGGAAAAGGCGATAAATATGGCCTTGGCCGCCCCCACCGTCATCCGCTCGATCCGGCTGGCCATGGTGATGGACAGGATCAGGGTGGCGATCAGGATAACAAACTGGATATCCAGGACATAATACACCGCATTGGTGAGCCAGCAGGCGATGGCCACAGCGAAGGTGATCATCAGGCCCAGCACCATCCAGAGGAAGGTCTTTGCGGTGTACTGGCCCAGGGTCTCGATCTGCCCCGCCCGGTCCATGCTGCGGTCAAACTCATAGGGATCAAAGCTCATGGGGAATACTCCTTTCCGGACCCATCAGGTCTCGTGGTCGCTGACGTGGAACTGCTTCTTGTTGCCGATCTTGGCGCTGCGGCGGTCCAACTCCTCCATCACCGCCTCCAGTGGAATATTCAGCTGGGCCATCATGACGGTCAGGTGGTACAGCAGGTCGGATATCTCCCCCACTGTGTCCGCCTGGACGCCGTTCTTGGCGGCAATAATGGTCTCCGCGCTCTCCTCCCCCACCTTTTTCAAAATCTTGTCCAGGCCCTGGTCGAAAAGATAGCAGGTATAGGAGCCCTCCTGGGGCTCGGCGCGGCGGCTCTCTACCACCTGGTACAGCCGCTGAAGAGTATCGTTCATATTGATCGCTCCAATCTCAGAATCAGTTTGCCCCGCTGGGCGGGGGCGATTCCCTATTATTGTAAATCTATTTCGTTAAAAAAGCAACTGTGCGCCCCGGTGTGGCAGGTCGGGCCGTCGGGGATGCAGAAGTACAGCAGGGTATCGGTATCGCAGTCGGTCATGATCTTTTGGACATGGAGGAAATTCCCGGAAGTGCCCCCTTTGTTCCACAGCTCCTGGCGGCTGCGGCTCCAGAACCAGGCGGTCCTGGTCTTGAGGGTCAGCTCCACCGCCTCCTTGTTGGTAAAGCCCAGCATCAGGATGTCGCGGGTCTCGGCGTGCTGAATGATGACCGGGATCAGGTCCGACTTTTGAAAGAGGTTATTCAAATCAAACATATCGCTCACCTCACAGGGATATTCCGGTTTTTGAGGAACTCCTTCACCTGGGGCACCGTCAGCTCCCCAAAGTGGAACAGGGAAGCGGCCAGGGCGGCATCGCAGCCCGTCTCTTCAAAGACCTGGGCGAAGTGCTCCAGACTGCCGCAGCCGCCGGAGGCGATGACCGGAATGGAGACGGCCTCCGTAACAGCTTTGGTCATCTCCAGTTCGAAGCCCTCTTTGGTTCCGTCGGCGTCCATGGAGGTCAGCAGGATCTCCCCCGCTCCCAGGGCCTCACCCCGCTTGGCCCACTCCACAGCGTCCAGCCCCGTGAAGCTGCGGCCCCCGGCGGTGACCACCTCATAGGTGCCGTCGGGCCTCTTCCGGGCGTCGATGGCCAGCACCACGCACTGGGCCCCGAACCGCTCGGCGGCCCGGGAAATCAGGGTTGGGTCCTTGACAGCGGCAGAGTTTACCGAGATCTTATCCGCCCCGGCCCGGAGCAGCTTCTGAAAGTCCTCTAAGGTCCGGATGCCGCCTCCCACCGTCAGAGGGACAAAGACCTGGGCGGCGGTGCGCTCCACCACGTCGGCCACGGTCTCCCGGCCGTCGCTGGTGGCCGTGATGTCCAGAAAGACGATCTCGTCCGCCCCTTGGTCGGAGTAGAATTTGGCCAGCTCCACCGGGTCTCCCGCGTCCCGGATGTTGACAAAGTTGACTCCCTTGACCACCCGGCCGTCCTGGACGTCCAAGCAGGGAATAATACGCTTGGCTAACATATGACCACCTCTGGTTTTCGGTTTATTTGTATTGCTCTCCGGCGTCCCGGACCGCCTGGGTCAGGTCGATGGTCCCGGCGTAGTAGGCCTTGCCGATGATGGTGCCGTAGAGGCCCATTTGGGTCAGATCCCGGATATCCTGGTTGTTGGACACGCCCCCCGAGGCGACAAGGCGGCAGGATACCGCTGATTTCAGCTCCTCCAGCCGACCAAAGCTGGGACCGGACAGGGTGCCGTCGGTGTCGATATCTGTAAAGATGATCGTCTTTACGCCCATTGCCTCCATGGACTTGGAGAACTCCAGGTAGTCCAGCCCCGAGTCCTCCACCCAGCCAGCGGTCTTCACCCGGCCGTTTTGCGTGTCCACGCCCACGGCGATCCGGTCGCCCCAACGCTCCACGGCCTCCCGGACCAGTTCCGGGTGGCTGACGGCGGCGGAGCCGATGACAGCCCGGCGGACGCCCAGATTGAAGACCTCCTCCAGATCGGCCGTGGAGCGGATGCCGCCTCCCAGCTCGATGTTCAAGCCCACAGCGGACACCGCCTTGACGATGCCGCCGTTTTTCCGTCTGCCGTCCTTGGCTCCGTCCAGATCCACCATGTGGATCCAGCGGGCCCCGGCCTCATAAAAGGCCCGGGCAGTAGCCACCGGGTCGTCGGCCACCTGGTGGACCGTATCAAAGTCCCCCTTGTACAGACGGACCACGTTTCCATCCTTCAAATCAATAGCGGGAAGCACAATCATAATAATCTCCCTCTCTGAAAAGACGCGGGGCAGGACCGGCGGCCCCGCCCCCGTGTCTTATTCGTTTCCGAACACGCGGTTATAAAAATCATTCTCCACGATGATGGCGGTACTGTCCAGCTTATAGCCTACCAGCTTCTTCATGGCGGAGACGTAGCTCTCCTGCTCCTCAGCAGTCATGGCGACCCCCTCCGCCGGGGTAAAGGTCTGGGTATAGCGGTTATAGAAGCCCTTGTCCGACTTCCAGCTCCGGGAGGTGAACACCACCAGCCCCTCGCTGTCGGACAGGATATCGCTACCCGCCAGCATCCGGGAGTCGTACTCCAGCCCCAGCAGGTTGGACAGGGTGGGCAGAATGTCCACCTGGCCGCAGACCTTATTCACCTCGACGGGCTCCTCCATACTGGCCGACCAGAGAATCAGGGAATTTTTGTACACGTCGAAGTCGATGTTGCCTTCTTTCAACGCCTCCAGGTCGTCGGAACTGCCGAATTTCTTGCCGGACAGCTCCTCCAGCGTGTCTACGTTGAAGTATGGGATATGGTCGCCGGTGGCCACGATCAGCGTCTTGTCCAGCTTGCCCGCCGCCTCCAGCTTATCCAGCAGCGTCTTGAGGGCCTTGTCCACCTCCATGGCGGTGGCCACATAGTTCTGGGTGGTGGAGCTGTAAGGCAGGGCCCGGACAATGTCCCGGTAGGGGGCCACGATCCGGTTGTCCGAATAGGGCATGTGGCCGCTGATGGTCAGATAGTAGACGTGGAAGGGCTTGTCACTGTTGATATAGTCGTCCACGCTGGCTTCCACCACGTAGGAATCCCGCTGAGGCCACAGGGGCTTGCTCTCCCCCATCTCCAGATTCAAACCGGACTGGTACTGCCGCCAGTCATAGCCCAGGTTGGTGTGAGAAACCAGACGGCCGTACATGTCGTAGTTGCCGTGGTAGCCCAGCACCTCGTACCCCTCCCGTCCCAACTGCTGGGCCAGAGAGAAATAGCAGTTGGTGCCCAGCTCGCCGGTGCGCTTCATGGTGATGGGATTGCCGTTTTTGGGGTACAGGCCCAGCAGAGTCTGGCATTCGCCGTTGGAGGTACTGGTAAAGTGGAGGGGCGTGTAGTAGTTGTTAAACACGAAGCCCTCGTGGGTCAGCTTATACAGAGTGGGGGTCAGCTCCGGGTCGATGACATAGCCTGAAAAGCCCTCAATGACCAACTGGATCACGTTATACCCCTCGAACATACCGGTATACTCGTTCTTTTTCGTGGGGGTAAGGCTGTCAAAGTAGTTGGCCAGCCACCGGACATCCTCACTGGAGGTCTCCGAGGCGACTTTCGCCAAGTCCACGTCCATCACATTCGGCGAGGTGTCGACGACCGGACCGGGTTCCACCGCCGATACATCCCCGGAAGAGGAACCGCTGCCCTCCCCTATATTCCCGATACCGGTGAAATCATCTCCCAACTCGTTCCTGACCGGAACGAGCATGTGCTTCACGTCCAGGCGCAGCATATTCCAGAGACCCAGCTGCTCCACCTGGTCGTCAATGTTGGTGTCCATCCGGTACAGCTGCTTGGGCGTCAGGTCTCCCTTCCAGGGCAGGTGGACCACACCCAGGCCCAGCAGATGGAACACAAGAGCCCCTGCCAGCACCAGGCCGGAAAACCGGATATCAAACCGATCAAAGCCCAGCACACGGCCGCCAAAGGCCAGCAGCAGGATGGCGGGCAGGAAAAACACCAGGATGATGGGGATGTCCTTGATGACCGTGGGAATGATCACGTCGATGTAGTCGGTGAGACGGTTTCCCGCCGCGGTGCCCAGGGTGCTGAGCGGATAGTAGGACTGTAAAATCTGCTTACAGATCATCTCCACTACATAGACCAGGGTAAAGAGCACTGCCAGCGCTTTCGTCAGCAGACAGCTGACCCCACGCCTCCAAGGCAGGGTCAGGGCGGTGAAAAACAGTCCCGCCGCCATCCCATACAGGAGGTAAATGGGCAGATATCTCAGGTTCGCCTTCATAAAAAGATGGAAGACCAGCTCCAGGTAGACAAACAGCACCGGGAAAAACAGCACCCGGCCCAGAGTTTGGACCAACTGGCTGCCGCCGAATCCGGACGATTCATGGTCGACGGCCAGGTGCTTGCCGCGATAGGAATGTGCTCGCATGATTTACCTCCGTTTGATGATTTTTGGGACGGTTGGCCAATACCGCCCAAAAACCAAAAGACGGCTTCTCAGCGGTTCAGCGCGGCGAAATTTCGCAGGATGGCAAGGCCAGTTTCCCCGCTTTTTTCCGGATGAAACTGGCAGCCGTAAAAGCTGCCGCTCTGGACCGCGGCGGTGACCGGGATGCCGTAGTCGGTCAGAGCGATGACCTGACTGGGGTCGGTGTCCTGGGCGGAAAAGGAGTGGACAAAGTAGACCGAGCTGCCCTCCTCCAGCCCCCGGAACAGTGGGGATTCATTGGGGAAGGTCAGGGTATTCCAGCCGATGTGGGGCAGCTTAAGCTCCGTGGGAATACGGGCCGCCCGGCCCTTGACCACGCCCAAACCGGCACAGGCGCGGATCTCCTCTCCCCGTTCCAGCAGCAGCTGCATGCCCAGGCAGATACCCAGAACAGGTTTTTTATTTCCCTGCTCCAGCACCACCCGATCCAGACCGGAGGCGCGCAGCTTGTCCGCCGCGTCTGGGAACGCCCCCACACCGGGCAGGATGATGGCGTCGGCCAGTTCCAGCTCACCGGGGTCGCCGGTGATGAGGGTCTCCTCCCCCAGGTAGGCGAAGGCGTTGGACACGCTTTTCAGGTTACCTACGCCGTAATCCACGATGGCAATATATCTTCCCATTTGTACCACTTCCTGACAATTTCGTCAAGAGCGGAGGGTCTCCCCTCTGCTTATTTAGACGTTAAGTTTTTCTTAGAAATTTCTTATCAGCTTTTTAAGATTAATTGATTATAATTCATTGTGCTAAAATAATCCATCTTTTTCTGCAACTTTTTTCTATTCGTCAGAATAAACACAATTTGGCTATTAGTAACAAAGCAAGCCCCGACCCTCCACACGGAAGGCCGGGGCTTTTCTCATTTCACTGCCTTATAGATTGCTTTGGCTCCACATACGTCTAGCAAAATATTTTACGGTAATTTTACCGTAAACACTTGACAACACGGTAATTTCGCCGTATAATGTAATCACAAAGCAAGAGAGTGAATCATATAATGGAGGGCAAAAAATAATGGAATACAAAGTTTACGAGGACAACGCTGGCGGCCTGCATCTGGCCGTGCTGGACGAATCCGAGACCTGCATCTACTATTTAGCCGATTTCGACCGCGATCTGGTACTCGATACCCTGAAAGAGCTCAAGGCCGGCGGCGATCCAATCGCTGACTACTGGGAGGGCGGCGAGGACGATCCACAGGAGTGCTACCGTCAGATCAACGAGTTTGTAGACCGTCGCAACGGGAGCGCCTGGGAGGTGGAGCTGTGAGACGGAAATACCGCGATTGCCAGAGAGCAGACGGCAACTGTGCCCTCTGCTCCCTGGTCTCCTACGGGCGAGACTGCCACGGGGAAAACATCAGCAAGCTCGAATGGATGCGCATGAGCCACGAAATGACGCAAAAAGAGGTGGCTGATGCAGCCGGAGTAGATACCCGCAAGATCCAGCGTCTCGAATCCGGCGAGATCAAGATGGAAAATTTGGCCCTCGGGACTGCGATCCGTCTGGCAGATGCTTTCGGTGTGGATGTGAGGGACCTGTTGTGATTAAATATTGCGCGGTCTGCGGCAAGCCATTCCCGGATTCTCCATCCAACAACCGTGTCACATGCTCCAAAGAGTGCTCCACGATCCGCAAGCACCAAACTCACCTGGGCAAGTCCAACATTTGGAGCGATGAGTCCCGCCAGCGGCAGGCTGAAAAGGGGCAGACCGAAAACCTCAAGCTCGGCACAGCAGCAGCGCTTAATGATCCGCTTAATCAGCGCGGGCCACAGAACCGGAACGCTATGACCTGGACGCTGTTGGCTCCGGATGGCGAGATCCACACCGTAGTCAACTTGCTGGACTGGGCCAGGCTCCACACAGAGGACTATTTCGGCATGGAAGCCACAGACGAAAATGCCCGGGTAATTGCCAGTGGAATCCGCAACATCAAGCGATCTATGGAGGACAAACTCCGCAGAGCAAACGGCAAACCGTACTCCGTGACACAATACAAAGGCTGGCAGCTGCTTGGCTGGAAATAAGCATAAAAATCCCCTGTGCCCAACTTGGACACAGGGGCTTTCCTCATTTCACGGTCAAAAAGCGGCTGTTGACCATCAGTGCCACCTCCTGGCGGGTAGCCAGACTCTGGGGCCGGGTGCCGTCGGTGACGCCGGCGGCCATGGCAGCATCCAGGCCGGGCTTGGCCCACCCGCTGGCAGGCAGCTCGGCCCGTTCGGCCTCGATCTTCTTG
>Ga0129308_1002039_pt1 | contig 18463 bp, 15 predicted proteins | sample L827metagenome_FD_94440 | JGI IMG/M metagenome (GOLD analysis project Ga0129308, IMG submission 94440) | Ring-tailed lemur group fecal microbial communities from Wisconsin, USA - L827 metagenome | ecosystem: Host-associated > Mammals > Digestive system > Large intestine > Fecal | place: USA... | reverse complement strand
TGGATGAACTGATGCCTTGGTCTCCAGAAGTACAGGAACAATGTAAATAGCAACTGTTGGTGGGGATGGTATTATAAACCATCTCCGTTTTATTTGGTAGGCACTATTTTATTAAGCGCTTACGGAGAAAGAGTAATTTTATTTTGTATAGAAATGTAATCATACTATTGTTGTTTGTAATGTGCATGTTTCTGATAATAAAAATTGATGGAATGAAACAAAGGAATGTTGTTAGTCCCAAATTATATGTATTAGATAAGGGCGGCGACAATTATGAAGAAAAGCAGGAGATCATTAACTTGTAAAGGTCTCAATGTATGTCAGTGACGAAACTCATAGTATCATAATCTATTAAAGTTTAAGAATATACAAAAAAACAAATACAATACTTGCATATTATCGCTAAATATGATAACATGATAACAAAGCATAGAACATTTCTATTCATTCAGGCGTTATGCCTTCTTTCTTCTGCTTTGGGCGCCTTTTCAGGTGACCGCAGAAATCAGAGAATTTCAGGAAATCAATGCTTTTAGTTTACCCAATTACAATTGAAAAGCAGGAGATTTCCTAAACCCTCCTGCCGGATAGGAGGAAACGGATGGATAAGGACTTGGTAAGCAATATCTTCTTTTCCGATAATGATCGGTATGCGGATATCATTAACGGCATCGGCTGTGAGGGCATGCCTTTCGTAAGAGGAGAAGATTTGCAGGAACTGGACGCAAGGGAAAGCCTTGGAAGAAGAAAGGGCTATGGAAGAAACCGGGCAGCGACAGGAACAAAATACCGTGACCTGATACGCAAAACTCGCTTTGGCGTGAATTTCGCCATTATCGGTATTGAAAACCAGGAGGAAATTGATTACTCCCTGGCACTCAGAGTTATGTGTTATGATGCGGGAAAGTATGAGCGTCAGGCAGCGGAAATAAGGAAAAGGGTTCGGAGAGACGGCAGGGATTTAAGCGCCGGAGAATATTTATATGGGTTTAAGAAGGACAGCAGACTTTTTCCCACTGTCACATTTGTGCTTTATTATGGGGAAGAGGAATGGGATGGAGCCAGAGATTTGCATGGACTGCTGGACTTTACGGACATACCGGAAAGCCTGAGAAAGAAAGTGTCTAATTATCAGCTTCATATCATAGAAGTGAGGAGGCTTCAGGATACCGGTGTGTTTCAGACAGATGTAAAGCAGGTGTTTGATTTTATCCGTTTTTCCAAGGATAAGGACAAGCTTAAGGAGTTAGTGGAGACAGATCAGGCATACAGCCGGCTTGAGGAGGATGCATGTGACATGCTGGCGGCTTATGTGGAAGAGGAAGAAGATATGTTCAAACGGATGGATAAGCACAAGAAAGACGGGAGGGTTAATATGTGTCAGGGATTAAGAGAGTGGATGGAAGATGAGAGAATGGAAGGAAAAATCGAGGGTAAGGCAGAAATGCTGATAGAACTGCTGACGGAATATGGCAATGCTTCAGAGCAGCTAAAAGGCCGGATTATGAAAGAGAAAAATGAAGTACTTCTTCATAAATGGATAAAGCTGGCGGCGAGGGTAACCTCGGTGGAGGAGTTTGAGCGGGAAATGTGATTTAAGTAATCAGGGATAAATCTCAATACCCCTCCGCTCTTCGTTTCTTTCTCAATGCAATCCTCTTAAGAGCCGATTCCCATTCGTATTTCTGGGCTTCTGTTTCAACCTTGATGGTGTAAGGAATTGGGCAGGGACGGTCATTTTTATCCAGAGCTACTACGGTCAGATAGGCGCGGTTAATAGGGCGGCGTATGCCCTCGGAGGATTCGATATAGGTGTCTACCCGAACCTCCATGGAGGTATTCCCCACGTAAGTGATGTATCCGATGATAACAATTAACTCATCCAGAAAAGCAGGATTTTTAAACTGCAGATTATCAATGGAAGCAGTGGTTACCCTGATGCCGGCATGACGTTTGGCAACGGTACCGGCTACCTCGTCAATCCAGGAAACCAGCTTGCCGCCAAATAGCCTGTTTTCTCCGTTAATGTCCTCATAGCGAAGAAGGTGAATCTGCTCTGTGCGAGATGCTTCTATGGATTTTTCCGGTCTTAGTTGTTTTGACATATCTTTATTCACTCCAATATTATTCCAACTTATTATTTCATAATTATTTTATATATAAGCTAACCACATTTTACCATAGCCATGCAAGGGAAGAAAGATTAAACGAAAATATTTCCCAATAAGCTCTGCTTATGATATGATTATAAGAAGTATAGGTTAAACCAGTAAGATACGAAAGGTGGAAATGTTTTGAGTAAAGAATGTGCGGGAACTACAGTAATGATGCTTGGCAATGCGGCTCTTGCGAGAGGCGCATATGAGGCGGGAGTGAAGGTGTCGGCGGCTTATCCGGGAACTCCCAGTACGGAGATCAGTGAAAATCTGGTGAAATACAAGGACGAGGTGTATGCAGAGTGGTCGCCCAATGAAAAGGTGGCAATGGAGGTGGCAATCGGTGCATCCATAAGCGGTGTGCGTGCACTGGTTTCCATGAAGCATGTAGGCGTAAACGTGGCATCCGATCCCTTATATACCATTTCCTACAGCGGTGTAAACGGTGGCCTGGTGCTGGTAGCAGCGGATGATCCGGGAATATACAGCTCTCAGAATGAGCAGGATTCCCGTATGGTGGCAAGGGCAGCTATGGTGCCGGTAATTGAGCCGTCGGACAGTGAGGAAGCAAGGGTATTTATGAAGCGTGCCTTTGAGCTTTCAGAGGAATATGATACGCCGGTTATGGTGCGTGAGACTACCAGACTGGCACACTCGCAAGGTTTGGTGCATCTGGAGGAGAGAGCAGCGATAGAGGATAAGCCCTACGAGAAGAATATTGCAAAGAATGTTATGATGCCGGGCAATGCCATCAAACGTCACGTTGTGGTGGAGGAACGTCTGAAACGGATGGCGGAGGATGCCTGCACCATGGATATCAATAAGGTAGAGTATAAGGATACCAAAATAGGCGTGATTACCAGCGGTATTCCCTATCAGTATGTAAAGGAAGCTCTTCCTGATGCATCGGTTCTGAAGCTGGGATTGGTTCATCCTCTTCCCAGAAAGCTGATAGAGGAGTTCGCTTCCAAGGTGGATACTCTTTATATTGTGGAGGAGCTTGAGCCCGTGATTGAAGAGCAGGTGAAGTCATGGGGGATTAAGGCAATCGGAAAGGAAATCTTTACGGTACAGGGAGAGTACAGCGCCAATATGCTGCGAGGCGCCGTTTTAGGTCAGAAGCTTTTAACCGATGAGCCTGCGCAGGTGCCGGCAAGACCGCCTATTCTCTGCCCCGGCTGTCCTCACAGAAGTGTGTACTCCGTACTGAAAAAGTTGAAGATTCATGCGGCAGGAGATATCGGATGCTATACCTTAGGTGCGGTTGCGCCTCTTTCGGTAGTAGACACTACTGTCTGTATGGGAGCTAGTATTTCCAATCTTCACGGAATGGAGAAGGCTAAGGGCAAGGATTATGTGAAGAATTGGGTGGCAGTAATCGGAGATTCCACCTTTTTACATACCGGCGTTAACTCCCTGATGAACATGGTCTACAATAAGGCTACGGGCACAGTGATTATTCTGGATAATTCCACTACGGGAATGACAGGCCATCAGGATCATGCGGCTACGGGCAAGACCCTTATGGGGGATACTACTTATATGATTAACCTCTACAAGCTTTGCAAGGCTATGGGAATTGAGCATGTGTATGAGGTAGATGCCTTTGACATTGAAGGGCTTGAAAAGCTGGTTAAGCAGGAAACACAAAGAGAAGAGGTGTCCGTGATTATCACCAAATCCCAATGTGCACTGCTGAAAACCTTTGTGCCTAAGGGGAAATGCGTGGTAGACCCTGAAAAGTGTAAAAAGTGCGGCATGTGTCTTTCTTCGGGCTGTCCGGCCATCCACAGAGCAGAGGACGGAACGGCAGTGATCGATACCGTAATGTGCAACGGATGCGGACTGTGTATGAGCAACTGTAAATTCGGTGCCATTAGTCTTTTGGAAAATAAGTAGGGAGGTCACATAGATGGAAACGAAAAATATTATGATCGTAGGCGTAGGCGGACAGGGAACCCTGCTCACCAGCCGGATTTTGGGCGGAATAACAAGACAGGCAGGCTATGATGTAAAGATTTCAGAGGTACATGGTATGGCGCAGCGCGGAGGCAGCGTGGTTACTTATGTGCGTTACGGGGATGAGGTGGCGGAGCCGATTGTAGAGGAGGGCTGTGCGGATGTGCTGATTGCCTTTGAGAGATTGGAAGCGCTTCGGTATGCGCATTTCCTGAAAAAGGATGGGGTGATTATCGTCAATGATCAGAGAATGGATCCTATGCCGGTAGCTATCGGTGCGGCTGAATATCCCGAAAATATCATTGAAAATCTTAAGAAAAAGTACAATGTGGTATCCGTGGATGCGCAGGAGGCAGCACTTCAAATCGGAAATGCCAGAGTATTTAATACGGTAATTATCGGTGTGGCTGCAAAGAGAATGGATTTTGCAAAGGAAGAATGGATCAGGGTGATTGAGGAAACGGTGCCGCCTAAGACAGTGGAAATCAATAAGAGGGCGTTTGAAGCGGGGTATGCTTTGTAAAAATAGCAAACGATAAGGTAAAATGGAGGGTTACTAAGTGATTTGGAATGAAACAAAGGAATGTATGAGCAGAGATGAGCTTGCAGATCTGCAGAGCAAGCGGCTTGTAAAGGTGGTAAACAGGGTTTATCACAATGTGGAGTATTACCGCAAAAGAATGCAGGAGGCGGGGATTGAGCCGGGAGATATACGGGGGATTGAGGATATTCATAAGCTTCCGTATACCACCAAGGATGATCTGAGGGATACCTATCCTTTTGGACTTTTTGCGGCTCCTCAGTCGGAGATCGTTCGCATTCATGCATCCAGCGGAACTACCGGAAAAGCAACGGTGGTGGGCTATACCAGAAAGGATATCGATATCTGGGCGGAGTGTGTGGCAAGAGCGCTGACACAGGCAGGAGTAACCAGGGGAGATACCATTCAGGTGGCATATGGCTATGGGCTGTTTACCGGAGGCCTGGGAGCGCATTACGGTGCGGAGCATTTGGGGGCTACGGTGGTGCCTATGTCCACCGGAAATACCAAGAAGCTGACCACAATGATGAAGGATTTCGGGGTGACGGCTATTGCATGTACACCCTCCTATCTCTTACATATTGCGGAAACTCTGGAAGCCAATGGGGATATTCCCAACATCAAGTTGAAGGCAGCTATCTGCGGGGCGGAACCATGGACAGAACAGATGCGTCTTCAGATAGAGGAAAAGCTTCATATCCATGCTCATGATATTTACGGGTTATCGGAGGTTATGGGACCAGGTGTGGCCTGTGACTGCGAATATCATAAGGGACTTCATGTATATGAGGATCATTTCCTGCCTGAGATTATTGATCCCGAAACACTGCAGCCCGTTGGGCCGGGACAGACGGGCGAGCTGGTATTTACCACCCTGACCAAGGAGGGACTGCCGCTTATCCGCTATCGGACTAAGGACCTTACAAGTATTGACTATGATAAATGCGAATGCGGAAGGACATTGGCAAGGATCAGCCGTTTTAAGGGACGTTCCGATGACATGCTGATTATCCGCGGGGTGAATGTATTCCCGTCACAGGTGGAGGCTGCGCTTTTGGAAATGGGCGGAACCACACCCCATTATTTAATGATTGTAGACCGTGTGAACAATCTGGATACTCTTGAGGTGCAGGTAGAGGTTGAGGAGAGATTTTTCTCTGACGAGATCAGAGAGCTTGAAAATCTGACCGGAAAGATTGCACATGCAATTCAGACAGCTATCGGTCTGGCGGTAAAGGTGAAGCTGGTAGAGCCCAAGACCATTGAAAGAAGCATGGGCAAGGCTGTCCGGGTGATTGATAAGAGAAAACTGGTGTAGGAAGGAGCGTAAAATATGGCTATCAGACAGTTATCGGTATTTTTGGAAAACAGAGCAGGGCGCCTGGAGGATGTGCTGAACCTGTTGAAGGAAGAGCAAATTAATATTATTTCCCTGAGCCTGGCAGACACCAGTGATTACGGAATGCTCAGACTCCTGGTGAATGACCCTGAAAAGGGAAGAGAGGTTTTAAAGCGTGATGGCTTTTCCGCTACCTTAAATCAGATCGTTGCGGTAACGCTTCCCCATCAGGTGGGAGCCTTGCAGCAGGTGATACATACGCTTTATCAGTCAGGGATCAATGTAGAATATATGTATGCTCTTTGTACACGAACGGATGAGGCGGCTATTGCTATTAAGCCTTCGGATTCGGAAAAGGCGGAAAAAGTGTTAAGAGAAGCGGGAGCGCATTTCTTTGAAGAGGGAGATGTGTTTTAGACCGGAGATATTGCACGAGAAATAAGACATAGTTATATTATACATAATAAATATTGATTTTACTTATGATATGTGATGTAGTATAATCACTAAGTAAGAAGCTGATTAAGGAGCAGGTTTTTACACCTGCTCTTTTGTATGCATAAATTGGTGCACTTACAGGTTTTACAATTATTTTAGGCGAAGAGAGAAAGGAGCATGAAATTAAATGGTTAAAGCAGTAGTAGGAGCCAACTGGGGCGACGAAGGAAAAGGCAAAATTACGGACATGCTGGCGGAGCAGGCAGATATTATCATCCGTTTTCAGGGGGGTGCCAATGCAGGACATACCATCGTGAATAATTACGGAAAATTTGCACTGCACACGTTGCCGTCAGGTGTGTTTTACGGACATACCACCAGCATTATCGGAAACGGTGTGGCTCTTAATATTCCGGTGCTGATGAATGAGGTGAAGTCTATTACCGACAGGGGTGTGCCCATGCCTAAGATTTTGGTGTCTGACCGTGCGCAGATGGTTATGCCTTATCATATTTTGTTTGATCAGTATGAGGAGGAACGTCTGGGAGGAAAATCCTTTGGTTCCACCAAATCGGGAATCGCTCCTTTCTATTCCGATAAATATGCCAAGATCGGTTTTCAGGTAAGTGAGCTCTTCGACGAAGAGCTTCTCAAAGAAAAGGTGCAGCGTGTATGTGAGCAGAAGAATATTATGTTAGAGCACATGTATCATAAGCCCCTGATCGATCCTGCTGAGCTGCTAGCCACCTTGCATGAATACAAGGAAATGATTGAGCCTTTTGTCTGCGATGTTTCCGTATATCTTGACAAAGCACTTAAGGAAGGAAAAACCATTCTTCTGGAAGGTCAGCTTGGAACACTTAAGGATCCTGATCATGGAATTTACCCTATGGTGACCTCATCCTCTACGCTGGCAGCCTACGGCGCCATCGGTGCGGGACTCCCGCCCTATGAGATCAAGCAGATTGTTACGGTATGTAAGGCATATTCTTCAGCGGTTGGTGCAGGTGCATTTGTATCGGAAATTTTCGGAGAGGAAGCTGATGAGCTGCGCCGCAGAGGCGGTGACGGCGGAGAATATGGAGCTACCACAGGACGTCCCAGACGTATGGGATGGTTTGACTGCGTGGCGTCCAAGTACGGCTGCCGTCTGCAGGGAACAACAGATGTGGCATTTACCGTATTGGATGTGTTGGGCTATCTGGATGAAATTCCTGTGTGTGTGGGCTATGATATTGACGGAGAGGTGACTACGGATTTCCCTGTAACCTGTAAGCTGGAAAAGGCAAAGCCGGTATTAAAGAAGCTGCCCGGCTGGAAATGCGATATCCGTGGAATTAAGAAGTATGAGGATCTGCCGGAAAACTGCAGAAAGTATATTGAGTTTATTGAAGGGCAGATCGGCTATCCTATTACAATGGTGTCTAACGGTCCGGGAAGAGAAGATATCATTTATAGAAAGAGTGCATTAAAAACCGATCATTAAGGATCATACATGTTCTTGAATTCTGTGGGCGTAACGCCCTTGATGATCTTAAACATTCTAATGAAGGAGGACAGGCTGTCGAATCCGGAACGCAGTGCCACTTCGGTGACACTTAATGCCGGATCGATCAGCAGGTTCTCCGCATAAGCAATTCGCTTTTGATTCACATATTTGTAGAAGGAAACATTGGTAAAGCATTTGAATAGCCGGCTGAAGTGGTATTTGCTGAAGCCGGCAAGCTGTGCTGCATCGTCAAGAGAAAGGTTTTCGGTGCAGTGTTCATTTATGTAATCGCATATGAACAGAAACTTCTCCGTATATTCCTTACGCTTGGAGATATTTGAGGGGAAGCTTTTGGTTGCGGGAGAATATTCCCGTCCGATCCAGACGAAAATTTCGATCAGCTTGGCGTAAACGGAGGCCTCTGCCATGGGCATATCGGAAAAGTATTCATCCTTGATTGCAAGCATCAGCTCCTGAATATGGTCATGCGCAGCCCTGGCTTCCTCGGCTGTGATCAGCAGTGCGGGAGCAATGGTGGAGAGAGTGGTTTCAAGCTCCTTGATAGGACGCAGAATGGATGAGTCTGCTTGAAATATCAGCCTTTTACCTTGGGGCGGAGCATCCAGAGAATGTATGACGCCTGGATTGATAATCAGAATATCGCCCTCCCGAAGATGGTAGGAAATACCGCTGCAGTTTGCGCGATACCAGTTTTCGGTAGGCATGATGATTTCAAGCGGAGCATGCCAGTGCTTGGGATAATTTTCGGCTTCATCATTGTTATATAGTCTTAAGTTTGTGTCTTCCTTAAAGTTGACAGTTTCCCGAATTCCGTTCAGTATTTCAATCATAAGGCGCTCCTTTGTTATGTCAACACATAAAAAATGCTATTTTGAAAGTGAAATATTTTATTTTTAAACAATATTATTTTAGCATCCAAACAACAAAATGTACATAAAAAAACCCACTTTTTACTTATCTGTATACAAAATATCCATGAAAAATTGTGCGTAATAGAGAAAAAGTCAAAAAATGACGAAAAAGACGGAATGAAAATAGCAATAATTAATAACTGTTGAGCAATTTTTAGAATGAAAGCCCTCTGCAGGCTTTGATATAGTTATTGTATTAAATAACGGAGCTTCTAAAAGGAGCAAAAAGAGGGAGGGTAAACATGAAGAAAAGAATTTTAGCACTACTTCTTACAGCTGCAATGACAGTGTCGATGCTTACAGGATGTGGAGATTCAAAATCCACAAGTGCATCTGCTGACGGCGTTCAGGAGATTACATGGATGTTCTGGGATGATTTGGATGCTACGGAAGATTTGATTTCCAAGGGCTACAAGGAAACGGTGGACAGATTTAACAAGGATTATGAAGGTGTTTATCATGTAACGCCGATTACGACTAACCTTGAAGAGTATTATCCTAAGTTAAATGCAATGGTTGCAGCAGGTGAGACGCCGGACTGCTTTATCGTCAGTCCCGGACCGAATCTGGATGTTTATGTTGAGCCGGGGGTTGCAGCAGACCTGACCAGCTACCTGAAAGCAGATGGCTGGATGGATACCTTTAATGGCGGCGAGGGCGCTTTTTCGCAGCAGACCTATGACGGCAAAATTTACGCAGTGCCTTTGAATATTGCGGCAGCCTGTGTGTTCTATAATACCGAAATGTTCAGTACAGCAGGTATTACAGAAATGCCTACAGATTGGGACGGAATGCTGAGTGCATGCCAGAAGCTGCAGGATGCAGGTTATACACCGATTACCATTTCTGCCGGTACTGCATGGTGCTTATCTATGTTGGCTGGTTACCTTTGTGACAGTGAAGGTGTTGATACTGCAGCGATTGATGCTGGAACAGCTTCATGGACGGATGCAAATGTTGTAAATGCAGCTAACAAGCTGGTTGAGATTTCCAAGTATTTTCAGCCTACGGCAGCAGGTGATACGAATGATGTTGCTACAGCAAACTTCTATAATGAAGAGGCAGCTATGTTGATCCAGGGCTCATGGGCAATCGCACAGATCAATGGTTCCAATCCTGATTTTGAGGATAAGTGCGGTGTGTTCGCATTCCCCGGAACAGACGGCAGAGTAATCGCTAAGTCCGACAGTCTTGCAATGAGCGCATCTACAGAGCACCCTGAAGCGGTAATCGCATTCATGAAATACTTTACAGATGATACCGCTCAGAAGTATACTGCTGAGGTTGGCGGAAAGATACCTGTAACAAAGGTTGAATATGATGCTTCCAAAGCACCTGCACAGCTTGCCTACGTAATGGATGTATTTGGAAATGCGAAATCTACCTTTGGTTTCTACAACGAATCACTTGCTTCTACGGAGGCCGGTGCAGCATTTGATGATACCATGGTTTCCATATATCTGGGAACTCCTGTTGAAGAAGGGCTTGAGTCACTGGAAGATTTCTACAAGAATAATGTTTGGAAGAAATAAGAAAAAGAGTTATTTAGCGGCGGGATTGGAGAAATCCAATCCCGCATTTTTCTAAAATTTCGGAGGTGTGCATGGACAAATTATTAAAAGATAAAAAAGCGATAGTCATATTTGTGGCACCGGCGTTTCTTTTGTTTACATTTATTTTGTTTATTCCGATTTGTCAGTCTGTATATTATTCCTTTTGTGAATACAATGCTTTGACAAAGCCGGTATTTATCGGAGTTGAGAACTACAGGCAGCTGTTTACCACAGACAGAACCATGAAAATGGCAATCAAGAATTCCCTATTCTTTTTGGTCTTTTCGGTTGTGACGCAGCTGATTGCCGGTTTGATTCTGGCAGCCCTTTTAACCAATATAAAAAAAGGTCGTAATTTCTTTAAAAACGTATATTACCTGCCCTGCGTATTGTCTTCCGCAGCGCTTGGTCTTTTGTGGATGTTTGTATTTACGCCGAAGCTGGGTATTAATCAGATACTGGCGGAGTTTGGAATTGAAGGTCCGTTGTGGCTGATGGATACCAAGGGATTCATTATTCTTCCTATGTGGGTGATTGCTTTTGTTTCACTCTGGCAGTATGTGGGTCAGTCCATGATGCTTTATATGGCTCAGATATCAGGAATCAGCACTTCATTATATGAAGCATCCTACATAGACGGCTGTACAAAGCCTCAGGCCTTTCGTTATATTACGCTGCCATTGATAAGACCGATGATGGCAACGGCAATGTCTCTAAATGCAATCGGTTCCCTGAAGTTTTTTGATCTGATTTTTAATATGACCGAAGGCGGACCGAACCATATGACAGAGGTGCTTGCGACTCACCTGTATCAGCAGGGCTTTAAGTATTTTAAATACGGATATGCAAGTGCAATCGGTGTTGTCCTTTTGATAATCTGTTTATTGGTAACGTTTTTCATAAACAAGTTTGTTAAAGTTGATAATTATGAAATGTAGGAGGTGGCAAGGTTGAGCAAATCATCAAAAAAGAAAAACAAAAGCAGTATAGTTGTTAAAACGCTCATTTACATCCTTCTGTCAATTCTGGCAGTGATTTATCTGCTTCCGTTGATTTGGGTTATTTACGTTTCCTTAAAGGACGATAAGACGTTGTTTGTTTCACCATGGTCCATGCCTGAACGCTTGATGATTGAGAACTATACTTTTGCCTGGTCAGCCGGAAAGCTGGGGATTGCGACTTTAAATTCGGCCATTGTGTGTGTTGTTACCCTGCTGCTGTGTTTGGTGCTCGGATCTATGGCAGCGTTTGCCATCGGAAGAATGAAATGGAAACTTGCAAATGCAACAATGACTTATTTTTTAACAGGTATGATGATACCGGTGCATTGTGTTTTAATTCCATTGTTTACCAGATTTTCCAAAATGGGGTTAACAAACAGCCGTCTGGGTTTAATTCTGCCGTATTTGACCCTGTCATTACCGCTGACGATCTTTATTATGTCAGGCTTTTTTAAGGGACTGCCGAATGAGCTTTTTGAGTCTGCGTGCATTGATGGCTGTTCGATCTACAGAATTTTTACGCATATTGCATTTCCGCTTTCTAAGACGGGATTGTTTGTGACCGGTCTTATGACCTTTGTAGCAAACTGGAATGAACTGCTTCTTGCAATGGTCTTTATTTCCGACGACACCAAAAAAACTCTTCCGGTATCCCTGTCAAAGTTTGTAGGACCCTATAATACAAACTATTCGCAGATGTTTGCGGCAATTGTAATTGCAATTATACCGACGATAATTGTTTATTGCTGCTTTAGCAATAGTATTGTAGATGGCTTGACACAAGGTGCGGTAAAAGGCTAAACTCATATAGAACCTGACACACAGGATAAAAAAGGCTGAAAGGTTTCTTTCAGCCTTTTTTATGGGATAGGAAAGTGCCCAAAAGCAGCAGGAAACTAATTTTTATATCATAAAGCAGGAGCAGGAAAGGTAATGAATAGAAATTATGCAAAAGAGCTGGATAAAATATTGCAATCTCCCGGGAATAGGGGGAAAACATTATTCCTGCACAGCTGCTGTGCACCCTGCAGCAGTTATGTTTTGGAATATCTGCGCTCCTTTTTTCGGATTACGGTATTTTATTATAATCCCAATATTACAAGTGAGCCGGAATATCTTCATCGGGTGGAGGAGCAAAAAAGGCTGATCAGGGAATTTAACAGTCAGCTTAAGGAAACTGGCGAAGCAGAGGAAGCAAACAGGGAAGCGTATCCCATAGAGATTATCGAGGGAGATTATGACAAGGAGCTTTTTTTTAACAGCGTGAAAGGGTTAGAGCAATGTCCCGAGGGCGGGGAGCGCTGCTTTGTGTGCTATGAGCTGCGGCTTCGGGAGACGGCACGTCTGGCGAAGGAAAGGGAAGCGGATTATTTCACTACCACACTTACCATCAGCCCTTTAAAAAATGCGGCCAAGATCAATGAAATCGGGGAAAGGCTGTCCGGAGAGTTTGGAACTGCATTTTTGCCCTCCGATTTTAAGAAAAAGAACGGTTACAAGCGCTCGGTGGAGCTTTCCAGAGAATATGATCTGTACCGGCAGGATTATTGCGGATGTGTGTTTTCCAAGCTTGCGAAAAATGAGACAAGATGATAGGATATTGATAGTCATTTAACATGGGAGAGCGGTTGCACGGTAGCCGCAGCTCCTTTTTCAGTAACAGACCGTGCAGAAATGAGGACGAGATGAAGAAATTTCTGGATTTGATTTCGGAGGAAATGAAAAATGCGTTTCAGACGGCAGGATATGACAGAGAGCTTGGAAAGGTAACCCTGTCTAACCGCCCGGATCTTTGTGAATATCAGTGTAACGGCGCTATGGCAGGAGCTAAATTGTATAAGAAGGCTCCCATTATGATCGCCGGTGAGGTTGCGGCCAAATGTGAGGACAGCAGCATCTTTTCGGAGGTGGAAGCGGTTAATCCGGGCTTTTTGAATCTGAAGGTTAAGGAAAGCTTTGTGGCAGATTATTTAAAGCAGATGGCAGGAGAGACTAAGTTTGGTCTGGAAATGCCGGAAAAGCCCAGCATGATCATTGTGGATTACGGCGGCCCCAATGTGGCTAAGCCCTTACATGTAGGGCATCTGCGTTCGGCGGTGATCGGTGAGAGCATTAAGCGTATTGCCAGGTATGCAGGCCATAAGGTGATTGGAGACATCCATCTGGGGGATTGGGGACTCCAGATGGGGCTTATCATTACAGAGCTTAAGGAGCGTCAGCCGGATCTGGTATATTTTGATGAAAATTATGCCGGAGAGTATCCGAAGGAGGCACCCTTTACCATTTCCGAACTGGAAGAGATTTATCCCACTGCCAGCGGCAAGTCCAAGGAGGATCCGGAATACAAGGAGCGTGCCATGGAGGCCACTTTTAAGCTGCAAAACGGCGTAAGGGGTTATCGGGCGCTGTGGGATCATATTATCCGTGTGTCCGTTGCGGATTTGAAGAAGAATTATGAAAATCTGAATGTGGAATTTGACCTTTGGAAGGGAGAATCCGATGTCCATGATGTTATTCCGGGCATGGTGGATTACATGAAAAAGGAAGGCTATGCATATCTAAGTGACGGTGCGCTGGTGGTGGATGTGAAGGAGGAGACGGATACCAAGGAGGTTCCTCCCTGCATGATCTTGAAATCAGACGGTGCATCCCTTTACAATACTACGGATTTGGCTACCATTATGGAGCGTATGCGGGAGTATCATCCTGATCGTCTGATTTATCTTACGGACAAGCGTCAGGATTTGTATTTTGAGCAGGTATTCCGCTGTGCAAGAAAGACCAAACTGGTAGAACCGGAAACAGAGCTTTTGCATATCGGTTTTGGTACCATGAACGGAAAGGACGGAAAGCCCTTCAAGACCAGAGAGGGCGGTGTTATGCGTCTTGAGCTTCTCATCAAGGAAATTAATGAGGAGATGTACCGCAAGATTATTGAAAGCCGCAAAGAGGAATCCGAGGAGGCCGAGCAAACCGCAAAGATTGTGGCACTTTCCGCTATCAAGTACGGGGATTTATCTAATCAGGCATCCAAGGATTATATATTTGATATTGATAAATTTACCTCATTCGAGGGGGATACAGGTCCTTATATTCTTTATACCATTGTCAGAATTAAGTCTATTTTAGCCAAGGTAAAGGAACAGGGACAGAGCCTTGAGAATGTGCAGATCAGAGAGCCGGGCAGTGATTCTGAGAAGGCATTGATGATGGAAATTGCAGGCTTTAATGCAATGATGGAAGCCGCTTATGCGGAGACGGCGCCTCATAAGGTGTGTGCCTACATTTATGACCTGGCCAATGCATTTAACCGTTTTTATCATGAAACCAAGATTGTTACCGAGGAGGATCAGGAACGAAAGTCGGGCTGGGTAGCGTTATTGCTCCTTACCAGAGATATTCTGGAGACCTGTATTGATGTGCTGGGATTTTCCGCACCGGAGAGAATGTAAAATGATGCAGACAGCAATGGATTTACGAAATAAATTACAAAGTATTGACCACAGGGGGTATCCCGCCTACAAGGAGCTTAGGGGGCAGTATGATTTCAGAGATTATGTGCTTTCTGTTGACCATGTGCAGGGAGATCCCTTTGCCGCACCATCCAGATTATCCGTTCGGATAAGAAAGGACAAGGCTGGCTTTCCGGCAGAGCTGTTTGATACTGAAGAGAAGCGGATTACGCTGCAGGATCATCTTACTAGGCTGTTTGGAAGATGGGTGTCGGGAGGAAGCTTTCAGGCTAAAGGTTCGGGAAAAAGCGGACTTTTGTCTGTATCCAGATGCGGGCAGCAGGTACTGGAGCGTACCGCTCTAAGGGTAGATGATGGCAATATAATCCTGCGCTTTGAGGCAGGCTTCCCGGCAAACGGCAGAACCATCAATGCAAGAGAATTGGAAAAAATGCTGTTTGGGATTCTCCCGGACTGTGTACGAAAAAGCCTTTACTATGCAAACATTGATCAAAGTAAGTTAAGGCAGGCGATTAAGCTGTGCGAGGATCAGCAGTATATCAGGGAAAGCCTTTCGGCGTTAAAACTGTGTGCTTTTGTTGCAGATGGTTCCATTCTGCCCAGGGAAAGCGGTGTTTCCGAAAAGCCTATGAAGGGAGCGGTGGCGTTCCGGTCACCGGATTCCTTAAAGGTTACTTTAAAGCTTCCCAACAGAGGGGAAGTGACCGGTATGGGAATCCCCCAGGGTATTACCCTGTTTGTGGGCGGAGGCTATCACGGAAAGTCTACCATTCTGCAGGCTCTTCAAAACGGTGTGTATAATCATATAGCAGGCGACGGACGGGAGCTGGTGATTACGGACAGCTCGGCCTTTAAGCTTCGTGCAGAGGATGGGCGAAGTATTACGGGAGTTGACATTTCTCCTTTTATCAAAAATCTTCCCAACGGGAAGGATACGGTGCATTTTTCCACGGAGGATGCCAGCGGCAGTACCTCTCAGGCAGCCAATCTGATGGAAGCCTTGGAGAGTGGCAGCAGGTTGATTTTGATTGATGAGGACACCTCCGCTACCAATTTTATGGTCAGAGACCAGTTGATGGCTAAGGTGATTACAAGCGGCGAGGAGCCCATTACCCCCTTTATCAGCAGAGTGCGGGGCATGTATGAGGAGCTGGGTGTATCCTCTGTGATTGTGGCAGGAAGTTCTGGCGCATATTTTCACGTGGCGGACACCATTATTCAAATGAAGGAATATGTGCCTATAGATATTACACAGCGGGCAAAGGATGCCGCTAAGGATTATGCCGGAGAGCTTGGTGAAAAGGGTTTTCCTTCCTATAATGATAAACGCTGTCCGAAGCCGGATATGGCTCTTAAGAAGGATGATCGGATTAAGATCAGAGCTTCGGGCACAAGCGAGCTTTCTCTTTCCAAAGAAAATGTGGAACTTCGTTATCTGGAGCAGCTTAAGGATCAGGAACAGACAGCGGCGTTGGCTTATCTTTTGAAATATGCAGAGCTTAAGCTGATGGATGGAAAAAAGAGCTTAAGACAGATGGGAGACATGCTGGAGGAACAGCTGTCTAAGGGCGGACTGGAAAGCCTGTTTGAGAGGGGAGAGGTTTCCGCTCAGCTTGCAAGACCCAGAAAACAGGAGATAATGGCCTGCATGAACCGATATAGAAGGCTGGATATATAAGGACGGCTATAGAACAGAAAAAGCTTTTGCAGAATATGTGACCGTTGAAATGTAAACCTAAAATGATAAAAGGTTGACATTTGGGAATGATGGTGTTACTATGTCTTCAGTTAATGAATACATACAACTGGAGGATTATTATGAGTACACAGACAGAATTAAAAGGCAAAACGAAAACCTATGATATGGCATATATCGGTATTTGTACGGTACTGATCATTATTTGTTCATGGATATCCATTCCCACGGTGATTCCTTTCACCCTGCAGACCTTTGCGGTTTTTCTTGCGGTTATCCTGCTTGGCGGTAAGAGAGGAAGCATTGCAGTTTTGGTTTACATTCTGCTTGGAGCAATCGGACTCCCCGTGTTTTCCGGATTTAAGGGAGGACTTGGTTCACTTCTCGGAACCACGGGAGGCTATATTATCGGATTTATCTTTTCGGCATTATTTATGTGGCTTATGGAAAAGCTGCTGGGCAGAAAGCTTTGGGTGCAGGCAGTGTCCATGGTGATAGGACTGCTGATCTGTTATGCCGTGGGTACAGTATGGTTCATGGTTGTCTATACCAGGAATACCGGAGCGGTAGGTCTTGCAGCAGTGCTTGGCTGGTGCGTAACGCCTTTCATTATTCCGGATGTGATCAAAATGGCAGCGGCGTTGGGACTGGGAAATCTTTTAAGGGGAAGACTGTTTAAGGCTCTTGGAAATTGATAAGTGAAGATTGGAAACTCAGCCTACGTGCATGTCTCGGATATGGTGCTGCTTCTATGTTAGTGGCTTAGGACAGTCTTTCGCCGGATTTAAGAGAAGCAGGCCGCACAATAATGCTGCTGCCCGTAAGGCTTGTCTGAAAAGTCAATCATAGATAAAAGCACTTGATCCTATAACAAATTTTTCACAAAATTTCTTCTAAGGCTCTTCGTACTTTTATCTATGATTGACTTTGAGTTTGCCGACAGGGCAGCTAACAGGTATTTGGGCGGCCTGTTTCCTTAAATCCCGAAAGCTGTCATAGCCACTAACAAAGAAGCAGCACTATATTCGAAATGTGCATGTAGGCTGAGATGTCAACAGTTTAAAGGAAAAGAAAAACTTTTCTTTACAATAGTTTAAAAGAATATTATAATAATTTGTGCGGATACCGCACGCAGATGTAGTTCATCGGTAGAACATCAGCTTCCCAAGCTGAGGAGGCGGGTTCGATTCCCGTCATCTGCTTTTGAAAAGTCCAGTAAACGCTGGGCTTTTTTCTGTGATAGGATTAAGGTTTTAAGTTACCTTTTGGCACCATAAACAAGTTATGTATGAAAAATTTTCTTGACGGCTTGTAACCTGCCTGCTACAATCAAATTAAAGCATAGAAATTCTAACGGAAATTCGTATATCAAATCTATTTTTCTAACTTGTGCTCTGCACCATGTGCATTGTACATGATCTGTTTTAGAATCCTTGCTTTACTACCACTTAACTTATTTTCATAAAGCAGGGAATGAGACAGAGCCTTTCGGGATGGCGGCTGCATTTTCTGCTTTCCAAAAGAAAGGAGAAAAATATGAAGAAAGAACGGATTAAGGACGCTGCAGCAGAGGAAATGCCTGTGTACTACACTTACAAGGACAGGGTATTCAGGATGCTGTTCCGGGACAAAAAGAGACTGCTGGAGTTGTATAATGCGCTGAATGATACGGCATATACCGACGAGGAGGATTTGACGGTCAATACGCTGGAAAATGCCATTTTCATGAAAATGAAGAATGATGTTTCCTTTGTCATTGACAGCAACATGTGTCTGTTTGAGCATCAGTCCTCGTATTGCCCCAATATGGCGCTGAGAGGATTTTTGTATTTTGCAGACCTGTACAAGAAGCAGATGAAGGATGTGGAGTTGGCGGGCAGCAGGAG
>Ga0129308_1002038_pt1 | contig 18482 bp, 20 predicted proteins | sample L827metagenome_FD_94440 | JGI IMG/M metagenome (GOLD analysis project Ga0129308, IMG submission 94440) | Ring-tailed lemur group fecal microbial communities from Wisconsin, USA - L827 metagenome | ecosystem: Host-associated > Mammals > Digestive system > Large intestine > Fecal | place: USA... | reverse complement strand
TCTCAGACATGGTTTGCAGACTCCTTTCGGAATGTTGTGTCGCAACTTCATTCTACCAGAGTTCTGCAAGCTATGTCTCTTTTTATCCCCTATTCAATTTGCGCAACTTATTGTACCTTATCGGAATTTAGAATAAAGCAAGGGCAGGAATTTTTCTTCCTGCCCTTTAGCGCTAAAATATATTCTCAATAGAAATGATAAATCCGAACACATTACCCACTTGGATAATGTAGTTCGGATTATCATTGTTTGGTCCGAGTGTCATTAAAGGATCTGGAAAATCCCAGTAAAATCAATGGTTTGCAGGCAGTCGGCAAGTGGTTTTTATCCCAATTGAAAGCTATTTCATTGATTTAATAGCCTTCTTAATATCGTTGACAAAGAAAGCAAGAAGGTTTCCTTTTTTTGTTTTTCTTAAACCCAAATCCTTTCTCATTTCATTCATAATATCTTCTAATAACAAGAGATTCTTTTGGGCTAATTCTGGATTTGCACCGTTTTCACGAAATTTCACCCATTTATTTACTACCCTTGAAGAACCCCAAAGGGTGATTTGTTTTGAAAACTGTGACAAATCTTCCAACATCTGTGCTTCTGTATAGCTACCGCCCTTTTTAGTGTTCTGCTGAATTTTATAAACCATATCAACAAACTGGCCATAGGGTTCTTCACGCTTTTTAGCAAGATATTCTTGCCGGCTTCGCTTATATTCAATGCGCTTTGCAACAATTGAGCTTATCAAAACACCAACAATGGAAACACAACCAGTAATTAAAGCCACTATAACAACCGCGTCAAGTTTTGAAGCAAGGGAGGCTAACCAATTTGCAGCGGCGGTCACACCAGTAGCAATGCATTTTCCAATGATATACACTGCGAAACCAAATGCGATAATAAGAAACAATAACAATAGCAAACCAAACAAGAAATTCAACTTTGGATGTTTTTCCGCAAAAGGCCTTTTATCTGCCTTTGAGTCTGGATTCACGCTGTCCACCACCCATCTTCAAAGTACCATAATGATAACACAATAATCAGAAAAAAGCGACAATAAAAAACAAAAAGGTGAGTCCTTTAAGGACTCACCGATGGTCCAAGTGTCATTAAAGGATCTGATGAAACCCAGAAAAATCAATGGTTTGCAAGCAGCAGGCAAGAGGCTTTTGTCTTAAAGTGTACGGTCAAGCACCGTAACTTGTGTGATCACATCCCGAAGACGGTCTGGCCCGACCATGAATTGGAGAGCGGCATCAGAATTCTCGAATATATGGCTTTCATTTGGAGTACCGGAACAGGTGATCCGAATAGAACCATTTTCTGACCAAATACCATACTCTTGTCCTTGCCACTCTATGACAACTTCTGCACCATAACGCATACTGGTTTTGAACTCGCTAATGGTTTTAAAGCGATATGCTTCCGGATCATATGGAATGATATTTGTATCCAAAAAGTACACCTCTTTTCTATATTGTTTCAAATCCGGAGCACCCTCCGGGTAGTTGATGGCCGCTCCTTTTTGAGGGTGCTCGTCGGGGTTGTTCCAGGTAACCGGATGGTCATGAGGATTAGAATGTCCACTTCCAGGCGCGTGGCCCGTTTCGTGACGAAGTATGATCGCTTTTCCGTTTGCACCATATTTTACAGTGACCCAATACCCGCCTTTTCGCAGTTGAAGATAATATCGCTGAACAGTATTAGGCGGCCCAATAAAAATCTTATCCTGTGGTTTATTTGGATTTGGTCTCCATTTTCCGCCATAGGCGCTGCCGCCACCTTTACCGATCAGGTACGGCTCCATTATATCACAAGGTTTGGGGTAAGCACCACCAATTTTGAATGCCTCCAAGTCATCCTTCTGAAAACTCCGCTCATAGCTCATGTATTTCCATGAACTGCGCTCATAATCCACATACACAATGTCTCCCTGCATTTCGGGGAAAGGTGTGTTGTAGCAGATAATTTTCTCCGGCTCGATCCGCCGCAGCATTTCGTTGTAACCGGCCATAAACCACTCTTTCTGGTCGCAGCGGTTGTCATGCTCAGATGCCATATAGGTGGAGACAGCAACAACGCTGCCTTTTTCAATCCCCTCAAAGCAAAAATCAAATGTGGATTCATTGCCCCAGTTTACCGTGGGAATAACACGGATTCCCTTGGAGGCCCAGTAGGCGACGCACCAGCGGTTGCGGAATACGTTGTAAAGCTGCATAACCGGAGCCATTTCCAAATACATACTGAAATCAGGGGAAAGTACCGCCCGGTAGCGGGATAGCTTTTCAATGTCGCTGTCAGGATTCTTCCATACCCGCTCAAAGCGGTAGTCATACAGGAAGAAATGTACTATGCGGTCAAGATGGTTTTGATCCTCCAGATGCGTCTTATCGAACCCGATCAACAGGAGATCGTCAAAGTCGCCAGGCTTTTCCTGAAACTTTGGAATGATAGGGATTTGCAGCTTTCCCTTGCCGGGGAATTGATTACGGAGCAGGGTTTGACTAATACGGTAGTTGTAATTTTCTTCGGTCATATTGGAACCTCCCGTACATAGTAAGGAACAAGTCCTTCTATATGCAGGCCCCCAAATAGAGAAAGTTGCACGTTTCCGTGCAGCAAAATCAAAAATATTTCAAAATCAGCGATTTATATAAAAAATCGGTGAGTCCTTTCAGGACTCACCGATGGCCCGAGTGTCATTAAAGGATCTGAAGAAATCCAGTAAAATCAATGGTTCACAGGCAGTAAGCAAGGAACTTTATCCAATCAAATCAAATAATCCGAAATATCAGAAGCTTCTGCATGTTCGATTACAATATTTACGCCGTCTTTTTGCGCCAGATCACGAAATAATTCGAGCATGATTTTTATTTCGGGTGTCAACTCTTTAGGAATGGCTGAAAGATTCTTCAGAACAAACGTAGTCGAACAATCATAGCAACAATACAGACAATCCCATAATGCATCCATATTATGTCCATAGTAGTCAGGGAGCTGAAAGATATCTTTGAAATACTCGTGTAATTCCCAATATGATTTGATGCCTGAAAAATCAAGGGTAATTGTATTCATACAATGTTCTCCAATCCAATTTCGTAAAATGACATATAATGGTCATATGTAACAAACAACAGACCATCATTAGAGTAAAGAAGACGGCAGTTATTTCGATAACCCCCATCATAATCAAAGTCTGCTTCATACCAAGTACGCCCTGGACTTTCGGGCAATTTGTGCTTACGATTTTCAAACACATCACCGCCAATCATTCGCCCTGGCAATACTTCAGTTAAATTTCCGAGCAGCTTATTCCATCCCGCTGCCTTTGCTTCTGCCTGTGTAAGATAGTTATTGGGCAAAACACCGTGAAGTGCAACATATAAATCTACACCATCAGTTCCCGCATCTGTTGCTGTACCAGCCACAATGGAAGAGAGTGATTCTATATAGCATTTACAATTAGGGTGGACTGGAATTTCAGCAATTCTTGAATCATCAACCGCAAGAATCCTGCCATTCATGGATGCACAATAATAACAAGTCCCTGGTGTGATAATTGCCCGCCAAATCTTCCACAGTCTGCTTTCATAAGTAATACGCAGCGCTTTTTCAAGCAGGCAATGGTAGGCGGTGTCACCTATAACATAACCTGTTTTCTTAACTTTGTACACGCATTTTCCTCCTATATGTAAAATTAGGGTTCTACATATAGGCACCCAAAGGATAAATGTTGCACGTTTCCGTGCAACAAAATCAAAAAGTTTACAAATACGCAATAAAAAATCGGTGAGTCCTTTAAAGACTCACCGATGGTCCGAGTGGCGGGAGTCGAACCCACGGCCTCATGGACCCGAACCATGCGCGCTACCAACTGCGCTACACCCGGATATTGAGCTTGGGGACGGTTGACCAAGAACCGCGGATACGGCCTGTGCTGCATCACCCCTCCGATGCAGCGACAATCATTATACGGAATTTTTGCGGGAATGTCAAGGTCATATTGCAGACAAAGCCTTCATAGACTGCAAAAGAGCTTGGAAAGGGGGGACGGACATGGCTCCACGGCAGGTAAAACGGAAGCGGGAGATGGCCGCATGGACCGGGCGGAAACGGAGCGGCGCCCGGGTCTCGCCCCGGCGGGAAGAGGCGGCGCTGAGTGCCAGGGAGCGGCGGTGGCTGCGCCAACTGGTGGCCTGCGGCGGGATATTCGTCGTAATCGTGGCGGCGAAGCTGATCTTGCCGGGCCGGCTGGACGGTCTGCGCTCCCAGCTGCGGGCGGTATTGGAGCAGAACATGGACGTCCGGGAGGTGTTTTCCGCTGTGGGCCAGGCGGCAGCCGGGGAAAAATCCGTGGATAAAACACTGGACGAGGTATACCGGGCAGTGTTCCACCCCCAGGAGGACGGAGCCCTGCAAACGGCGTCGCCGGCGGTGGTGCCGGAGGTATCGGAAAACGCGGCCATGGATTCTCTCCGCTCCTTCCGGACCCAGCGGGAAGCGGCAGCGCGGGAGACGGAGGCGTCGGCCGGGAATCTGGCATACGTGCTGTATTCCGACCAGAACCTGCCGGAGAACGTCAGCATGGAGCAGGCGATTCTGGGATTTGCATATTGTGCCCCTGTGACGGGGACCATCTCCTCTGGCTTTGGCTACCGGGAGCACCCGACGGAAGGGGAGGAGCGGTTCCATTATGGCCTGGACCTGGCGGCGGACAGCGGGACAGCCATCGCCTGCTTTGCGGACGGGACGGTAAAGGCGGTGGGGGAGAGCAGCAGCTACGGAAAATATCTCATCGTCTCCCACGAAGGGGGGTATGACACCCTGTACGCCCATTGCAGCAGCATCAGCGTATCCTCCGGCACAGAGGTGTGCCGGGGGCAGACCATCGCCCGGGTGGGTGACACGGGAATGGCCACCGGCCCCCACCTGCACTTTGAACTCCACCGGGACGGTGTATATCTGAATCCCATTTATTATGTGGCGGCGGTGTGACGGCGCCCTGCGTGTCAGCGGCGGCTTTTGGCTGCTGCTGGGATGGTTCCTGTATGCCAACGGCTGGCGGCTGCTGCTGACGGTGCTGGCGGCGGCAGGACTCCATGAGTGCGGGCACTACGCGGTGCTGCGGCTGCTGGGAGCCAGGGTGGTGTCCATGCGGGTGGGGATTTTCGGCGCGGAAATGAAGGCGTCGGGGGCCCTGTCCTATGCCGGAGAGCTGGCGGCGGTGCTGGCGGGCCCGGCGGCCAACCTGGCCGCCGGGCTGCTGCTGGCCGGGGCGGGGGAGCCCTGGACCGCGGCGGCGGGCGCGCAGGTGGTGCTGGGGCTTTTTAACCTGCTGCCGGTGCGCCCCCTGGACGGCGGACGGGCCCTGACGCTGGCGGTCAGCTGGGCACTGGGGCCGTCGGCGGGCGAGCGGGCGGCGGGCGCCGTCAGCGGCTGCGCGGCGGCGGTACTGGCCTGCGGGACGGTCTGGCTCATGGCGAAGACCGGCGGCAGCCTGTGGCTTTTGCCGGCGGCTGTGGGGTTCGCGGCCTCCGCCTGGCGGGAGATGGCGGGAAAGCGTACTTTTTTGTAAAAAAATGCTTGCATTGTGCGGACCTTTGTGATATCCTATTTGGGCTTACAAAAGGGCGGTCCTCTGCCGTGCACGCGCTGAATGCGCCATTGTGCCATGGAAAAGCGGCATGAACACCTATAATTTAGGAGGAAAATCCATGGATCTCATTCAGGAACTGAACAAGGAAACCCTGCAGAACGAAGTGCCCAGCGTCCAGATCGGCGATACCGTCCGTGTGCACGTGAAGGTCAAGGAAGGCTCCCGCGAGCGTATCCAGGTCTTCGAGGGCACCGTCATTGCCAAGAAGCATGGCGGCATCGAGGAGACCATCACCGTCCGCCGCATCTCTTACGGCATCGGCGTGGAGAAGGTGTTCCCCGTTCACTCTCCCTCCATTGACACCATCGAGGTCGTCCGCAACGGCGACGTCCGCCGTGCCAAGCTGTACTATCTGCGCGGCCGCGTGGGCAAGGGTGCCAAGGTCAAGGAGAAGCTCTAAGAAAGAGACAAGAGGAGAGGCGCTTGCGCCTCTCTTTTTTGTTTTCTTGACGGGGAAAAGCACTTGTGATTCACGGCCTTCTTTGTTATACTATTTTAATTAAAATGGAAGAGGAATGCTGTCATGATCGTTGAGGAGACAAAGGCGCAGGCCGACCAGGGCTGGTACAGCTGGCTGCGGACGCTGGTGTGCGTGGTGCTGGCCACGGTGCTGGTCTTTACCCTGGTGGTCCGTGTCGTCCGTGTGGACGGGCAGTCCATGCGGGAGACGCTGCAAAACGGGGATATTTTGCTGACGGTGAACCGGCATCTGGCGGGAGAGCTGAAGGCCGGGGATATCGTGGTGGTAAAAAAGGAATACTTTGAGGATGGAAAGCCCATCGTCAAGCGCATCATTGCCACAGAGGGCCAGACAGTGGATATCGACTTTGACGAAGGCGTGGTCTATGTGGACGGCCAGGCCCTGGAGGAGGACTATATCCGGGAGCCGACGTATCTGGACGAGGGCTTGGCGTTTCCCATCACCGTGCCGGAGGGCTGCATCTTCCTGCTGGGGGATAACCGCAACAACAGTATGGACAGCCGGGACCCCTCCCTGGGGCCGGTGGATATCCGCTGCGTGATCGGCAAGGCGGTGGCACTGGTATTCCCGGGAAAGAGCGCCGAGACCGAAAAACGTGAATTCAGCCGCATCGGCGGACTGTAAGGAGCAAGACCATGGGCGAAAAGCAACAGGAAGAAAAGAGAGAAAACGGCCGGGAGCTGTACGAGTGGGTCCAGGCCCTGGTGGGTTCCGTACTGGCGGTCGTTCTGGTGTTTACCTTTGTCATCCGCCTCATCGGCGTGGACGGCCACTCCATGGTCCCCACCCTCCAGCACGGGGACCGGCTGCTGGTACTGAATTCCATGCTGTACGATGATTACAAATACGGCGACATCGTGGTCCTCCGGAAGGAGACGTTTTTGGAGGAGCCCATCGTCAAGCGGGTCATCGCCACAGAGGGGCAGATAGTGGACATCGACTTTGACGAGGGCGTGGTCTATGTGGACGGCCAAGCCCTGGAGGAGGACTACATCAACGAGCGCACCTATCTGGAGGAGGGAACGGAATTCCCCCTGACAGTGCCGGAGGGCAGCATTTTTGTCATGGGAGACAACCGCAACCGCTCCAGCGACAGCCGGGATTCCCGGCTGGGCACCGTGGACACCCGGTATGTCATCGGCAAGGCGGTGTTTTTGGCATTCCCTGGCGCCGACGAGGTAACGGGGAAAAAAGATCTGAAGCGCATCGGCGTGATCGCCTGAGTTTCAGCCGCGCGCAGGTGCATGGAGGTTATTTGTGAATATTCAATGGTATCCCGGTCATATGACCAAGACCCGCCGCATGATCGCGGAGCAGATCAAAAACGTGGACGCGGTGTGCGAGATTTTGGATTCCCGCATCCCGGTGTCCAGCCGGAACCCGGATGTGGACGAGCTGACGGCGGGCAAGCCCCGGCTGGTGGTTTTGAACCGGGTGGACCAGGCGGACCCGGAGGCCACGAAGCGGTGGGCCGCCTATTTTCGCGGCAAGGGCTACGCCGTGCTGGAATCCGACGCCAAGGGCGGCATGGGCACGGCAAAATTTGCCTCCGCCGTCCGGGAGCTGCTGGCGGACAAGCTGCGCGCCTACGCGGAAAAGGGCATGGCGGGCCGGGTGGTCCGGGTCATGATCCTGGGCATCCCCAACGTGGGCAAATCCACGTTTATCAATAAGGTGGCCGGCCGCAAGACCGCCAAAACCGAGGACCGCCCCGGCGTCACCCGCTCCAAGCAGTGGGTGCCCATTGACAAGGGACTGGAGCTGCTGGACACGCCCGGCATCCTCTGGCCCAAGTTTGAGGACCAGAGCGTGGGACTGAACCTGGCCTACACCGGCGCCGTGAAGGACGATATCCTGGACGTGGAGACCCTGGGCTGCCACCTGATGACCTACCTGGGAGAGAACTACCCCGACGCCTTGAAAGCCGCCTACAAGCTGCCGGCCATCCCGGACCGGGAGGACGGGGAGAACGATGTGGCCTGGGGCTACCGACTTTTGGAAGCGGCGGGCCGGAAGCGGGGCTTCCTTGTCTCCGGCGGCGATGTGGACACGGAGCGGATGGCGAAAATTCTGCTGGACGAGTTCCGGGGCGGCAAGCTGGGCCGCTTTACCCTGGAGCTGCCGGAGTGACTTTGCGGAAGGAGTGACAGGTATGAACTGTCCTGCCTGCGGTAAGGCGATGGAAGCCGGGAAGGTTGCGTACAATCCTGCTGTCGGACTGCACTTTCTGCCGCCTGACGAGCGCCTTCCCCGCCTGTTGACAAAGAGCGGCGTTGAAAAGCGGGGCGGCATTTCCTTGGACGGCCCCCATGATTTGGGACCGTTGGAGAGCGATGGGACCTTGCGGGCGTTCCTCTGCCGGGACTGCCGCAAAATTGTGATGGAGTATTGATATGGACCTTTGGACATATGAACGGGAACAATGGGAAAAGGGCTTTTCCACCCTCTGCGGCGTGGACGAGGCGGGAGCCGGCCCCCTGGCGGGGCCGGTGTATGCCGCCGCGGTCATTTTGCCCCGGGAAGCGGATCTCCCCGGCCTCAACGATTCTAAGAAGCTGACGGAGAAACGCCGGGAGGCCCTGTTTGACCTCATCACCGCCCAGGCCGTGGCGTACAGCGTGGCCCGGGTGGAGGCGGCGGAGATCGACGAAATGGACATCCTCAACGCCCGGATGCTGGCCATGACCCGGGCCATCGACGGCCTCGCTGTGAAGCCGGACCTGTGCCTCGTCGACGGCAACCGGGACCACGGCAGCCGGTACGCCATCCAGGCACCCCACATCACCATCGTGGGCGGCGACGGAAAAAGCGCCTCCATCGCGGCGGCGTCCATTCTGGCCAAGGTCAGCCGGGACCGGTACGTATCCACGGAGCTGGACGGCCAGTATCCCCAGTACCAGTTCGCCAAGCACAAGGGCTACGGCACGAAGCTCCACTATGAGATGCTGGACCGGTACGGCCCCTGCCCCCAGCACCGGCGGACGTTCCTGAAAAAATGGGAGCAGCGGAAGCCATGACCGCCAGAAGCGCCGGCAACGCCGGAGAGGCGGAGGCGGCCCGGTATTTGCGAAAACAGGGCTACACCCTGCTGGCCAGCCAGTGGCGCTGCCGGTTTGGGGAGCTGGACCTGGTGGCGAGGGACCGCAAGGGCACCATCTGCTTTGTGGAGGTGAAGCTTCGCTCCGCCGGAGCCATCGGCCTGCCCCGGGAGTTCGTGGACGCCCGGAAGCAGGAGCGGCTGCGGAAAGCCGCCGCCTGCTATCTCAGCACCCACGGCCTGGATGCCCCCGCCCGGTTCGACGTGGCGGAGGTTTATACGGATGAAGGGCACCGCATCGTCAGGCTGGAATACCTGACGGATGCGTTCCAATAAGACTTTTCCCGAGAGAAAGCGAGGAAACGAACATGAAATATTACAGCACACGGGACTGCACGCTGCGCTATGAGGCGGCGGAGGCCGTCAAGATGGGCCTTTCCCGGGACGGCGGCCTGCTGACCCCTGTGGAGATCCCCCGGATCGGCGAGGTCTTTTTGCAGAGCCTGGTCCACGCCCGTTACCAGGAGCGTGCCGCCAAGGTCATGGGCCTCTACCTGACGGACTATACTTATGAAGAATTGTCCGCCTTCGCGGAAAACGCCTACGGGCCGGAGAAGTTCGACACTCCCGCTGTGGCCCCCGTCCGCACGGTGGATGAGACCACCCACTGCCTGGAGCTGTGGCACGGCCCTACCTCCGCCTTTAAGGATATGGCCTTGCAGATGCTGCCCCAGCTGCTCTCCGCCGCTCTTCGTAAGACCGGGGAGGACAAGACCGTCTGCATCCTGGTGGCTACCTCCGGCGACACCGGCAAGGCCGCCATGGAGGGCTTTGCCGATGTGCCCCAGACGAAGATCCTGGTGTTTTACCCCAAGGACGGCGTCTCCGCTGTCCAGGAGGCCCAGATGGTCACCCAGGAGGGAGAGAACGTGGGCGTGTGCGCCGTGGTGGGCAACTTCGACGACGCCCAGTCCGGCGTGAAGCGCATTTTCTCCGATGTGTCCATTCGGAACACTTTGGCGGACCGGGGCTATGCGCTCTCCTCCGCCAACTCCATCAACTGGGGCCGCATCCTGCCCCAGGTGGTGTATTACATCTCCGCCTACTGCGACCTGGTGCGGGACGGAAAGGCCGCCATGGGCCAGAAGGTGAACTTCTGCGTGCCCACCGGCAACTTCGGCGACATTCTGGCGGCCTATTACGCAAAGCGCATGGGCCTGCCCGTGGGCAAGCTCATCTGCGCCTCCAACCGCAACGACGTGCTGACGGATTTCCTGCGCACCGGCGTCTATGACCGCAACCGGCCCTTCCACACCACCATGAGCCCCTCCATGGATATTCTCATTTCCTCCAATCTGGAGCGCCTGCTCTTTGACCTCTCCGGCGAGAATGACGCCGAGGTCCGGGGCTACATGGACGCCCTGGCGAAGGAGGGGAAGTACGAGGTCAGCGACAGCATCAAGGCAAAGCTCACGGAGCAGTACTGGGGCGGCTTCTGCGATGAGGCGGGCACGGCGGCCACCATCGCGGAATATTACCGGAAATACGGCTATCTCATCGACACCCACACCGCCGTGGCGGTGAACGTTATGGAGCAGTACCGCGCCGCCACCGGCGACGACACCGTGACGGTGTTCGTCTCCACCGCGTCCCCCTATAAGTTCTGCAACCATGTCCTCACCGCCATCGGCCAGACCCCGGCGGGAGACGGCGTGGAACTGCTGGACCAGCTGCACGCGGTGTCCGGCGTTCCCGTGCCCCGGCGCCTGGCGGCACTGAAGGGCAAGGCCCGCCGCTTTGACCTGACCAGCGAGAAGCAGGACATGGAGCAGGTGGTGCTGGACTTTTTGAAGTAAGGAAGGTGGAAAGCGAATGGCCCTCTATGCCATCGGGGACCTGCACCTGTCCCTGACCGCTGACAAATCCATGGAGGTGTTCGGTCCCGCGTGGGAAAACTACGTGGACCGCATTGGGGAGAGCCTCTCCGCCCTGACGGCGGAGGATACCTTGGTGCTGGCGGGGGACACCTCCTGGGGCATCGACCTTCCGGAGGCGGAGGCGGACTTTCGCTTTTTGGAGCAGTTCCCCTGCAAAAAGCTGCTGGTGAAGGGCAACCACGACTACTGGTGGTCCACGGTGTCCAAGATGAGCGCCTTTTTCGGGGAAAAGGGCTTCACCACCTTTGACTTTCTCCACAACAACTGCCATGTCTATGGAGACTACGCCCTTTGCGGCACCCGGGGATGGTTCCTGGAGGAGGAGCAGAAGCCCCACAACGCCAAAGTCCTCAACCGGGAGGTCATGCGGCTGGAGACCAGCCTGAAGGCGGCGGGGGAGCGGCCCATTTTGTGCTTTCTCCACTACCCGCCGCTCTACCAGGGATATGCCTGTCCGGAGATCCTGGACCTGCTGGAAAAATACCGGGTACAGCAGTGCTGCTACGGCCACTTGCACGGCCCCGTCATCCGCCGCAGAGTGGAGGGACAGCGGGGGGAAACGGCCTTTTCCCTGATCTCCGGAGACTACTTGGGATTTGTTCCAAAAAAAATTTGCGATTAACGGAAAAAAGGCTGGATTTTTCAAGAATTTTCTGTTAAAATATCAATTCGCACCGGCATTTGATCGGTGATGAACGGAGGAGTTAACATAATGAGTGTAAAAAGCTGCGAAAAAGTCGAAAAAAGTCAGGTCGCTCTGACCATCGAGGTCGGCGCGGCAGAGTTTGAGGCTGCCATCGAAAAGGCATATCAGAAGATGCGCAAGAAGATCAATGTCCCGGGCTTCCGTCCCGGCAAGGCCCCCCGCAAGATCATTGAGGGCATGTATGGCGCAGAGGTGTTTTTCGAGGAAGCCATCAATAACGCATTCCCCGAGGCCTATGAGGCCGCTGTGAAGGAGCAGGAGCTCCGTGTGGTGGGCTACCCCACTGTGGAGATGGTGGGCGAGTGCACGAAGGACGGCTTCACCTTCAAGGCCACCACGCCCGTGTACCCCGAGGTGACCCTGGGCCAGTACAAAGGCCTGTCCGCCGAGAAGGACGAGGTGAAGGTCACCGCCGCCGACGTCAACGAGCGCCTCAAGCAGCTCAGCGACCGCAACACCCGCCTGGTGAGCGTGGAGCGGGAGGCCAAGGAGGGCGACACCGCCGTCATCGACTTCGAGGGCTTCCTGGAGGGCAAGCCTTTCGAGGGCGGCAAGGGTGAGAATTACAGCCTGGAGCTGGGTTCCCACAGCTTCGTCCCCGGCTTTGAGGAGCAGATCGTCGGCATGAAGGCCGGCGAGGAGAAGGATCTGGACATCACCTTCCCCGAGGATTACCATGCCGACCTGGCCGGCAAGGCTGTCGTGTTCAAGGTGAAGGTCCACGAGGTCAAGGAGAAGGAAGTCCCCGCTCTGGACGACGAGTTCGCCAAGGATGTCAGCGAGTTCGACACTCTGAAGGACCTGAAGGCCGACCTGAAGAAGAAGATCACCGAGGAGCGCCAGAAGGACGCCGATCGGGCCTTTGAGGACGCTCTGATGGAGCAGGTTGCCGCCAACATCACCGCCGATGTTCCCGATGCCATGATCGAGAACCAGGCCCGTCAGTTCCTGGACAACTTCAAGATGCAGATCGCCCAGCAGGGCATCCCCTATGACCAGTACATGAAGATGACCGGCATGGACGAGGCCAAGCTGCTGGAGGACGCCAAGGAGCCCTCCGAGCGCCAGGTGCGCCTGGATCTGGCTCTGGCCGCCATCATTGAGGCGGAAAAGCTGGAGGTCTCCGACGAGGAAGTGGAGGCCGAGTTTAAGAAGATGGCCGACCAGTACAGCATGGACCTGGAGATGGTGAAGAAGTATCTCCAGGCCGACCAGGTGAAGGACCAGCTCCTGACCCAGAAGGCCGTGGCTGTGGTCGTGGACAGCGCCACCGCCATCAAGCCCGAAAAGAAGACCGCCAAGAAGACCACCAAGAAGGCTGAGAAGGAAGCCGAAGAGGCCGAGACCGAGGCCAAGAGCGAGACTGAGGCCGAATAAACCGGAATCTTTTCCACGACATTTTACAGATTCGACACATTCTCTCATGGTGCCTGTGGTATCATGAGAGAATGGTTTATAGGGCCAATATGGACAATATGGCCAGGCCACAAAAGAACGGAGGTTTTCAAACGTGAGCTTAGTTCCTTATGTAGTGGAGCAGACCAGCCGGGGAGAGCGGTCCTACGACATTTTTTCCCGCTTGCTGAATGACCGCATTATTTTCCTGGGCGAGGAGGTCAACGCCACCACCGCCAGTCTGGTAGTGGCCCAGCTTTTGTATCTGGAGGCCCAGGACCCCGACAAGGATATCCAGCTGTATATCAACAGCCCCGGCGGCTCTGTCACCGACGGCATGGCCATTTATGACACCATGCAGTACGTCAAGTGTGATGTGTCCACCATCTGCGTGGGCATGGCCGCCAGCATGGGCGCGTTTTTGCTGTCCGCCGGCACCAAGGGCAAGCGCATTGCCCTGCCCAACGCGGAGATCATGATCCACCAGCCCTCCGCCGGCACCCAGGGCAAGGTTACCGATATGGAGATCGATGTGGAGCACTTCCTGCGGATCAAGAACAAGCTGAACCAGATTATGGCGGAAAACACCGGCAAGACGCCGGAGGAGATCAAAGCGGCATCCGAGCGGGACCATTGGATGACGGCTGAGGAGGCCAAGGAATTCGGCCTGGTGGATAAGATCATTACCGCCAAGAAGTAAGCCGCAGCTTTCCTAAATTCCCAGAAACCGAGGTAATACCATGAACGACGACGGCAAGAAGACACTCCGGTGCTCTTTCTGCGGCAAGCATGAAAATCAGGTGCACCGGATGATCCAGGGCCCCGGCGTGCGCATCTGCGACGAGTGCGTCCACCTGTGCATGAGCATTTTGGACGACGGGTTTGATGACGCGGAGTCCGACGCGCTGGAGGATATGCCCGACCAGCTCCCAACGCCCCGGGAGATCAAGGACGTGCTGGACCAGTACGTCATCGGCCAGGACGAGGCCAAGGTGGCCTTGTCCGTGGCGGTGTACAACCACTATAAGCGCATTTTCTGCGGCGGCGGCGAGGATGTGGAGCTGCAAAAGAGCAATATTCTGATGCTGGGCCCCACCGGTTCCGGCAAGACGCTGTTTGCCCAGACGCTGGCCCGCATTCTGAAGGTGCCCTTCGCCATTGCCGACGCCACCACCTTGACGGAGGCCGGCTACGTGGGCGACGACGTGGAGAATATCCTGCTGCGTCTGCTACAGGCCGCGGACTTCGATGTGGAGCGGGCGGAGCACGGCATCATCTATGTGGATGAGATCGACAAGATCGCCCGCAAGAGTGAAAATACGTCCATCACCCGGGATGTGTCCGGCGAGGGCGTACAGCAGGCCCTGTTGAAGATCGTGGAGGGCACCGTGGCCAACGTGCCGCCCCAGGGCGGCCGGAAGCATCCCCACCAGGAGTTCATCCAGGTGAACACCAAAAACATCCTGTTCATCTGCGGCGGCGCCTTCGACGGCTTGGAGAAGATCATCGAAAAGCGCCTGGACCAAAAGAGCATCGGCTTCGGCGCCAATGTTCAGGGCAAGAAGGACAAGGACCTCAACAAGATCCTCCATGAGGTCCAGCCCCACGACATTTTGAAGTTCGGCATCATTCCGGAGCTGGTGGGCCGCCTGCCGGTCATTGCGCCCCTGAACGGCCTGACCCGGGAGGATTTGGTGCGCATTTTGCAGGAGCCGAAAAACGCCCTGGTCAAGCAGTATAAAAAGCTGCTGGAATACGATGATGTGGATTTGGACTTTGACCCGGAGGCCCTGGAGGCCATTGCCGACCAGGCCATCGCCCGGAACATCGGCGCCCGGGGCCTGCGGGCCGTGATGGAGGGGCTGCTGACCCAGGTCATGTATGATGTGCCCTCCGACCCCACCATTGTCAAGGTGCGCATCACCCGGGACTGTGTGGAGGGGAAGGGGCAGCCTGAGCTGACCCGGGATACCAACCGAGCCGCGCATTCCGTGAAACTGAACACCGGCAAGGGCGAAAAGCCGGCCTCCGGCAATTCCGCTCCCGCGTCGGCGTCTTAATGCGAAAAAAGGGGACGCCGCCTGGCGTCCCCTTTTCCATTTTCCACCCCTGTAAAGGAGGAGCATTCCCATGGAACCCATTACATTGAATATTCCCGTTCTGGCTCTCCGGGGCCTGACGGTTTTTCCCCATATGAGCCTGACCTTCGACGTGGAGCGGCGCATCTCCATCGCGGCCCTGGAACGGGCCATGGAGGGTGACCAGGACATTTTCCTGGTGACCCAGCGGGAGATCGGCGTCAACGTGCCGGAGGAAAAGGACCTGTACGCCGTGGGCACCGTGTCCCACATCGTGCAGATTTTGCGGCTGTCCGCCACCTCCGTCCGGGTGATGGTGGAGGGCCGCCAACGGGCCCACCTGCGGCGGCTGTGGCAGACGGAGCCCTTTCTTCAGGCCAACGTGGCCTTGCTGGAGGAGGAACCCGCCAGCGCGGCCATGAGCAGCAGCCCCAGGACGGAGGCGCTGCTCCGTCAGACCTATAACCTGTTCAGCGATTACGCCCAGCAGGCCGGCAGCCTTCCCGAGGAAGTGGTCACCACCGTCATGGACTGCCGGGACCCCGGGTATCTGGCGGACTACATCGCCCAGAACATCGCCCTGCGCCACACGGATAAGCAGGAGATCCTGGAAGAACTGGCCCCCTTCATCCGCCTGCGGAAGCTGAACGCCTTCCTGGCCCGGGAAAATAACGTCCTGGGCTTTGAGCATGAGATGGAGGGCAAGGTCCGGGAGCAGCTGGCCCAGACCCAGCGGGAGCAGATTTTGCGGACCCAGATCCGGGTGCTGCAAAACGAGCTGGGGGAGGGGGAGGACCCCGATGACGAGCTGCAAAGCTACCGGGACCGCATTCAGGCCCTGGGGCTGGACGAGGACACCACCAAGCACCTGATGAAGGAAGTTAACAAGCTGGCCAAGCAGCCCTTCGGCAGCGCGGAAAGCGGCGTCATCCGCAACTATCTGGACGTGTGCCTTGAAATGCCCTGGAACACGGAGACCAAGGAGCGGGTCAGCGTGGAGGCGGCCAGAAAGGTGCTGGAAAAGGACCATTTCGGCCTGGAAAAGGTGAAAGAGCGCATCTTGGAGACCATTGCCGTCCGCCAGATGAACCCGGAGGGAAAGGGCCAGATCCTCTGCCTGGTGGGCCCTCCCGGCGTGGGCAAGACCTCCATTGCCATCTCTGTTGCCAAGGCCCTGAACCGGAAGCTGGCCCGGCTGTCTCTGGGCGGCGTCCGGGACGAGGCGGATATCCGGGGCCACCGGAAAACGTACATCGGCTCCATGCCCGGCCGCATCATCGAGGCCATCAGCCGCAGCGGCTCCATGAATCCCCTGCTGCTGCTGGACGAGATCGACAAGCTGGGCAATGATTACCGGGGCGACCCTGCCTCGGCCCTCCTGGAAGTGCTGGACAGCGAGCAGAACTATGCCTTCCGGGACCATTTCCTGGAAATTCCCGTGGACCTGAGCAAGGTCATGTTCATCACCACCGCCAATACCACGGAGACGATCCCAAGACCTCTGCTGGACCGCATGGAGGTCATCCAGCTTTCCAGCTACACCGACGAGGAAAAGCTCCAGATCGCCCGGCGCCACCTGCTGCCCAAGCAGATGGAGGAGCACGGCATCAAGAAGGGCGCCCTTCGGGTCGGGGATGACGTACTGCGGGCCGTCATCCGGGACTATACCCGGGAATCCGGCGTCCGCCAGCTGGAGCGCCGTCTGGCCGCCATCTGCCGGAAAGCGGATATGCGCCTGCTGGCAGGAACTGTAAAGCGTATTACCGTGACAGAAAAAGAGCTGCCGAAGCTGCTGGATTGCCAGCCTTTCCCGCCTGCTCTCCACACGGAAAAGGAAGAGGTCGGCGTGGTGAACGGCCTGGCCTGGACGGAAGCCGGCGGCGAGATTTTGGAGGTGGAGGTCAACGTCATGGAGGGTTCCGGCAAGCTGGAGCTGACCGGCAACCTGGGAGACGTCATGAAGGAGTCCGCCCAAGCGGCCCTCAGCTGCCTGCGCAGCCGGGCGGCGGTGCTGGGCATCGAGGCGGATTTCTACAAAACAAAGGACATCCATGTCCATTTCCCCGAGGGCGCCGTGCCCAAGGACGGCCCCTCCGCCGGCATTGCCGTGACCACCGCCATGCTCTCCGCCCTGACGGGGCGAAAGGTCCGCGCCGGCGTGGCCATGACGGGCGAGGTGACGCTGCGGGGCCGGGTGCTGCCCATCGGCGGACTGAAGGAAAAGACCATGGCCGCCCTGCGCAACGGCATCGGCACCGTCCTCATTCCCGCGGACAATGTCCGGGACCTGGAGGAGATCGACCAGACGGTCCGGGCCGCCCTGCGGTTCGTGCCGGTGGCCACGGTGGATGAGGTATTTGCCGCCGCCCTGTGCCCGGAGGGCATTCCTGCCCGCCGGGAGGAGCCTGCGGTAGCCGCTTTTGCCGCAGCTGCCCGGGAGACACCCAACGACGCCGCCCTGCGGCAGTAAAGGAGAATTCCTGTACATGTCATTGAACTTCAATAAAGCGGAGTTTGTCCGCTCCGCCGCCGCCCGGGATGGTTTCCTGCGGGACGGCCTGCCCCAGTTTGCGTTCGCGGGCCGGTCCAACGTGGGGAAATCCTCTGTCATCAACCGGCTGGTGAACCGGAAGAACCTGGCCTATGTAGGCGCCTCCCCGGGAAAAACCACCCAGATCAACTATTTCCTCATCGATGGAAAGGCCTATCTGGTGGACCTGCCCGGCTATGGCTACGCCAAGGTCAGCCAGGCGGAGAAGGAACGCTGGGGCCGGCTGATGGAAAGCTACTTCCAGGAGGGAGCCGACGCCATCACCACCGGCGTCCTCATTGTGGACATCCGCCACAAGCCCACGGAAAATGACCGGGTCATGCACGACTGGTTCCGCCAGACGGGCTGCCCGGAGATCATCGTGGCCAACAAGCTGGATAAGCTGAAACGCAGTCAGGTGGAGCCGGCGCTGGCCCTCATCCGGGAGACGCTGGAGCTGACGGACCGGGACATCCTGGTGCCGTTTTCCGCGGAAAAGGGCACGGGCAAGGAAGAACTCCTTGGTCTGTTGAATAAAGCCTGCGAATAAACATCCACGCGTCAAACGCGTGGTATTTCAGATGCGGGCAAAGCCCTTTGTTCCTCGCAGACACGTAAACGTGTAAGCACGGTCTGCCAACTGCGCAAAGATTATTCCTTGCGGCCCG
>Ga0129308_1002037_pt1 | contig 18487 bp, 18 predicted proteins | sample L827metagenome_FD_94440 | JGI IMG/M metagenome (GOLD analysis project Ga0129308, IMG submission 94440) | Ring-tailed lemur group fecal microbial communities from Wisconsin, USA - L827 metagenome | ecosystem: Host-associated > Mammals > Digestive system > Large intestine > Fecal | place: USA... | reverse complement strand
GTATGAGCACGTAGAGCAATAGCTCGGAGTGCGAATACAGGTGCGATTGCGGGAGTGCTTTGGCACGTAGCAATCGGACTTTCTTTCATGGTGATGCCTGCGATAGCAGGCATGTCAGCTTACTATGAAAGCTCCGTCAAGCAGCTGTGCAGATGGGAAAGCTCGCTTACCCTACAGATATTTGACGGACTAAACTGTATGATAAATAGAGCACTTCGTGAGGTTTTTTCGAACTTCCTTGCGATAGCAGACATGTCAATTTATAAAAAGAAAGAAGGATGCTACTATGATTCAAGATATCTCCCCCCATGTTCTACATAATCAATTTCAAATAAAAGAAATTCAGCCAGATGATTTTTTACTCCTCTTTAACAAGAAAAATAATATTTTGCTAAAAGAGATAAAAAACGAACTTTCTTTCCTGAGATTTAAGGATTTTCCAGAAGGCTTCACTTCTGTTTTTACACAGGAGCCAGAATTTCTATTTTCTATTGACGATAGGAACTTTTTTATGGCAGATTATACAGACGAGATGGAGACATTTCTTATACAACGATTAAAAAAACAGACAATACCGTCCACAGAAACTGATATAAATTTAATTGATTTTTCCATTGAAGTTCATCCTATCTCCATTTTCCGCACCTTTCAGCCAGGATATTATGGCTTTGCAGGAATTACTGCTCATCATATTTATCGTTTTCGAAAATCACGAGCTTTTTGCGGATATTGCGGCACCCCTATGGAAAAAAGTAAAACAGAGCGAGCTATGATTTGTCCAAATTGTAAAAATGTGGAATATCCTAAAATATGTCCCGCTGTCACAGTCGCAATTATAAATAAGGATAAACTTCTCATGGCAGAAAATATCATCTCAAAACGTTTTGCACTTATCGCAGGATATGTGGAAATCGGTGAGAGCTTCGAGGATACAGTAAGACGTGAAGTGATGGAAGAGGTTGGATTAAAAATAAAAAATATTCGATACTATAAAAGTCAACCCTGGGCCTTTAGCGAGACCGCTATGGTTGGATTTTTTGCAGAATTGGATGGAGATGAACATTTCACCCTTGACAGAAGCGAACTCTCCAAGGCAAAATGGGTTACAAGAGAGGAGATTCCAGATTATCCAACAACTAGTCTGACCTTTGAGATGGTATCTCTCTTCAAGAAAGGACAAGTACCACCTTATCTCTTAGAACATAAGATCCCTAGTTTTAACTAGAGAAATTATCGACATCCATAATAATTTTAGGAGGAATATATTATGTTTCGCATGTGGGGAAAAATTTTAAAAAAAAATAGACTTATAAAAGATACTGTCATCGAAATATCCGATTATTCTATGACTCGAACCAAAAAAGTTTTTTCTTCTGTCGATCAAATCTGCTACGAATTTGACCTTCAATCACCGATTTGGCTCGATTCCACAAAAAATGATTTTATTTTATATGATAAAGCTCGCTTTTATCAGGATAGCTTTATTGAGAGTATTGATTTTGATTATTTGGAAATTCAGGTAATAGAGGAAGAATACTGACACATCGGTACTCTTTTTTATACAAGTTTCTTCTCAAATTAATTATTCTTCTAAACTCTTAATTTTATGACAAAAACAGACCATTATACCCAAATATAATGGTCTGTTTTCTTCTTTTTATTTCTTTTTTGTCTCCCCTAAATTTAAAGTTGAACCAAATTTATAGCCCTCACTCTCCAAAAATGTGAGAACTTGATCTAAAGCCTCGGCGTTGGAGCTTGATACATTGTGAATAAGAGGAATTGCACCGTTATGATGATTATTTTTATAGTACTCAATAACATAATCGGCTCCTGGTTGATTATTCACATCATAATCTAAGTATGCCATACTCCAAAAAATTGTCTTATACCCCATATCCTTTGTAACCCGCATTGTTCTCTCACTGTACTCTCCCATCGGTGGGCGCATTACCTTATCCATCTCATATCCTGTCGTTTCTTTCATATACTCTGCACATTCAAGTAACTCAAGTTTATTATCCCTGGCAGATTTCTCCGGCATACTTGGATGATGTACGGTATGATTCCCGACAATATGCCCCTCTTTTTTCATTCTCTTAACTAAGTCGGGCTCATCTTTAATAAATGGCTTCGTGACAAAAAATGTCGCAATCGCCTTATGCTTTTTTAATATATCTAACATCTTAGGCGTATACCCGTTCTCATATCCACAGTCAAATGTGAGATAAATTATTTTCTCCTTATCCGTATCCTTGACAGCTTCATCAATATAAAAAGCATCGTAAAGCCCAAGATTTACCTCCTTTTGTGCCTCTGGCTGTTTATGCTCTTTGTTTCGCTTAAACCACCAGGAATATTTTGTATTTGGATATCCATTATAGTCTCGACTCGAAGTAATATCATTTTCATTTTGACTTGTATCCTTATTTGATAAATTAGATGTACTCGAGCTATCTGTTGCACTTTTCTCATTTTCTTTTGCTGTGACCTTTGTCTTATCTGTACTAGTATTGTTTGAGGAAGCAGCATTTTGCTTTGAGTTATTTATATTTCCAATTACAGCTTCACTCTTCTCTTGCTCCTCAATCTTCTCCGCCATTTTGTAAATAACTCCATTTTCTCCTGTCAAGCTTTTACATCCACAGGCTACAATAGCAAATACGAACCATATTACTGATATTGCAATAATATATTTTTCTATCCTCAATTGGATTCCTCCACAGTCTCTTACTTTATTTCATCCTATGAATTTTCTGGCTTTTTTAATACTCTTTCTCTTATTTTAATCTATTCTCTCTTATTATGGCTTAAATCTATACTACAAAACAGATAAAGTGGAATGTTCTTTTGAGAGGAGATGCCACCAGTCAAAAGACCGCTCTTTTCCTTTCCAACACGTTGCGTCTGTCTCCACCGTTTTCCAAAGCATAGACTACAATATCCTAATAAAAATATTCCTACTCGTCAAAATAGTCCTTTAATACTTCTTCCACAAGCTTTTCTTCCTCCCTCGTCACTCTAGCCTTTATTCTCGAGTCGTCCTTTTTCATTCTAGCTGTGGCAACCTCAGACATTCTATCATCCTCCGCAGAACTTGTCCTCTTCCTTCTTCCATAAATATTTTCCGTCTCATCCGCATACAGATGATTTTTTAAGATGTTTTCGAGATAATCTTTAATATTATAGGAAATATTTTCTCTCTTTTTCGAGATTTGGAATATTGTTCGAAAGAAATTAAGCCCTCCCGCCAACAACAATCCTGCAAATAATGTCGTATATACAATTTGCATATCTCTGCCCACAAAAATAGAGTACAATGCTCCATATACTCCAATCAGCATACATAGATTCATCATTTGTTGAACAATTGTCTCCCACGTACCCAGCTTAAAAATGAGAATCTTTTGTTTTTCCAATTGACGACCCACAAAAGAGTCGATATCTTGCACTTGTACTCCAAGTTTTCCGTAATTTTGATATTTTTTCTTTAATGTCAAAAGCCAGCGCTTCCTGGTTCTTCCTATCTCCTGCGTCACAGTCAACATATTGGCATATGTAGCACCCAAAATAATTTGGCTTACGATGCCAATGGCAAAACAAATCGCCATTCCTTTCCAATACATCGTGTTTGAGATAATAAATTGTAACATAAAAAGCCCCCTTTTCACTTAATAACAAAATAATTATATCTTGAAATAATAAATTTGAAAAGATAAAAGAGGGTGTCAAATTCTTTTATAATCTCTGCATTTATCACATATTTTCTTATTTTTCACTTATTATTTTTTTACAATCCCATATGTAATTATCTTTTTACATTTATATTCCTATATACAAATTGCCGCTCACCATATCTGGATATTTACGCCCTAAGCAATAAAAAAACGACTTATCTCACAGTCAATCCTATCAAATAAGTCGGTCTTTCTTTTACATAAATCCTCCCAAAAAAACTCTTGCCTCTTTGAATAATAAGACGAATAATCAATATTATTTCATTTTTAAAAACATTGCCGCAAGAAGCTTCATTGTGTGAATAATCGCCTGCTTTTCAAACTGCTCATAGCTCATCTGTGCACTGTCATCAGCCTTGTCTGAGATAGCACGAATTACGAGGAAAGGAATATGATTCAAAAATGCAACTTGAGCCATCGCAGCACCCTCCATCTCTGCACAGTAGCCTCCAAAATCACGAATGAGTTGTTCTTTCTTCGCTGAGCTTTGAATAAACTGATCTCCAGTGACAACACGTCCGACAAAACAATGAATATCTGTGTTTACTGTCTCACATGCTTCCTTCGCCGCCTGAATCAATCCCTCATCTGCCCTAAAAATATACGTATCCATACGTGGAATCTCACCCTTTTGATATCCAAAACCTGTCGCATCCATATCATGCTGCATCGCCTCACTGGAGAGAACAATATCTCCGATAGACAGTTCAGAATATAATCCGCCTGCAACTCCCGTATTAATCAGCGCTTCTACCTTAAATACATCAATTAAAATCTGTGTACAGATTGCCATATTTACTTTACCAATCCCACTGCGGACAACTACTATAGGATGTTTCCACAATATTCCCTCACAAAATGTCATTCCCGCAAGTACGGTTGTTTTAGCATTTTTCATCTCACTTTTTAACATTTCTATTTCTTCTTCCATCGCTCCGATGATTCCGTATTTTCTCATTTTCTATCTCCTTCTCACATTCACTTTCTATTTTCATCATATTACTTAGACCTCATGGAACAATTATGCTGTTCCCTCGCACAAAAAGCATACTGAAGTGTATCCTTTTAGCATACACTTCGAGCAGTTCTGATTTTATCTTCCCTGAGTAGATGCACTTCGCACGATAATATATATTTATTTTAAGATAGCTATGCCAGAAAGTCAATCGAAAGAAAAAAAGAGCTACCTTAGGTAGCTCTCTTATTGTTTTATTTTTTCTTTTTTGACTGCTTTGTATTTGCCTTTATAAGCTCCACGATAGTGCTAACCGCATCGTTTAATTTACTCTCCATCAAAGCCTTCTTATAAGTCTCTCTCTCATCATAGACATAAGAAAGCGCCTCCACGAGAGTCTTGCTCGTAAGCTCTTCCTCCTGCAATACATAACTGTATCCAGATTTCTCGAACGATGCCGCATTCAAAATCTGATCTCCACGGCTTGCCGCTGCGGAAAGCGGAATCAAAATATTTGGCTTCTTAAGAGCAAGAAGCTCACAAATTGCATTCGCCCCAGCTCTAGAAATAATAATATCCGCTGCTGCAAATAAATGCGTTAAATTTTCCTGTACGTACTCAAACTGCACATATCCTGGCTTGCCATATAAAGACTTATCAAGATTTCCTTTTCCACAAAGATGAATTACTTGAAAACGCTCAAGTAAAATATCAATGCTCTCTCTGACTGCATTATTAATTACTACAGAACCTAAACTTCCTCCGATAATAAGAAGAATTGGCTTATCCGCCTTAAAATTACAAATCTCTAAGGCTTTCTCTTTAGAGCCGTGAAATAATTCTTCACGAATTGGAGAACCCGTAAGCACCGCCTTCTCCTTTGGAAGATGATCCATCGTCTCTGGGAAATTACAGCAAATCTTTGTAGCCGCACCAGACTTGATACAAATTTTATTCGCCAGACCTGGAGTCATATCGGATTCATGCAAAATAGCTGGAATCTTCTTTGTCTTCGCCGCCAATACTACTGGCACTGTGACGAATCCTCCCTTAGAAAAAATAATATCTGGCTTTACCTTGCGGATAACCTTTAACGCATCAAAATACCCCTTCATAACCTTAAATGGGTCAGTAAAGTTTTTAGGATCAAAATATCTACGAAGTTTTCCAGAGGAAATACCATAATAAGGAATTCCCACATCCTCGATTAATTTTTTCTCCATTCCATTGATGGAGCCAATATAAGAAACCTCGTATCCCTCTTTTTGATGAGTTGGAATCAAGGCGATATTTGGTGTTACGTGACCGGCTGTACCGCCGCCTGTCATAATAATTTTCTTCATAAAAGTCCCTTCGCCTCCTAGAGCAAAATTATATTTATTACTTATTCGCTTTGTAAAGCATCAAAGCAGTTGCTAACTGATCTGGACATGATGTCCCTTTAAAATTACAGTCAATTCCTTTTAATTTAGCAATGACATCATCAATATGCATTCCCTTTACCAAAGATGAGATACCAGCTGTATTTCCAGCACAACCTCCGATAAATGTAACCTTCTGAATAATATCGTTTTCTATATCAAAATGTATTTCTCTAGCGCATACGCCCTTTGTCTTGTAAACCATTTTTCTACCTCCATTATACTTTATAACTATTATAGTGGAAAAATTTATACTGTAAAAATATATTCTGTCATTTCATCCTAAATAGCTACTGTTTTTACTATCTCCTGTTTCCTTCTGATTATAACAGCTATCCCCTTTGAATTACAAGGTCTTTTACGAATTTTGTTCATATTCTTCATGAATTATTATTATGTAGGACAGTATTTTCCAGTTCACATTAAGTTTATTATATAAAATTAAACTTCTACTTTTATTATAGCATATTCTGCAACACTCGCAACTTTATACCGATACAATTTAAAGGATTTTTCCAACTATCCACTCAAACTAAATTCATGGTATAATTTACTTTGAAAGTTCCTGTCAAGCCCCGAAGTAAATTAAGGTTGCTCATATTTGATTCGGCATTTGGCAGATTAACCTGTATGAGCACGTAGAGTGATTGTTTGGAATGCCTTGGCATAAAGCAATCACACTTTCTTTGTACATAGCGCTTGCGACAGCAGGTATATCAGTTTATAAATAATACAAAAAATTTAAGAGGAGTTCTTTATGATTACAATTATTTCCCCAGCAAAAAATATGAAACCAAATAAAGTGAATTACTCTCTAAGCGTCCCTGTATATTTAGAAGAAACAAAAGAGATTATCTCTGTTCTTCGCAAATATTCCCCGTGGGATTTACAGGAGTTGATGAAAATAAATGAATCACTCGCCGAAGACAGTGCCGACCGCAATATGACTATGCAATTTGACGCGAATGGATTCCCTGCTCTTGAGACTTACAATGGAATTCAATATAAATATATGAATCCAAAAAGCTTTTCGAAAGAAGAACGCATCTTTGCCCAAAAGCATATACGAATTTTAAGTGGCGCCTACGGCATTTTAAAACCATATGATAGTATTTACGAATATCGCTTAGAAATGCTGACAAAATTAAAAATTGGCAATTTTAAAAATCTATATGAGTACTGGAATCGTCTTCTATACGATAATATCGCTGCACAGACTAACTGTATTATTAATCTAGCTTCTACAGAATACAGCAAATGTATCAAAAAATATATATCACCGCATGACCGCTTTATTACCTGTACATTTAAAGTTTATAATAAAGGAAAATATAAAGTTTTGGCAACTGCCGCCAAAATGGCACGCGGACAAATGGTTCATTATATCGTGGAAAATAAAATTGATACACCAGAATTGCTAAAACATTTTGATATTGATGGATATGTATTTCAAGAAAAGCTATCTAGTGAGACAGAATACGTTTTTCATCAGCACTAATATTGATAGACAAAATCACATAAACTCAGTTTGCCTTATCGCTTGACAGAGATTTTATTGTAAATTTTTTACATTTTATAAAAATAGCTTGACAGAAGAAAAAATTTAGTATAGAATAGACAAAGTATCTAGGTGATTTTATTTAGATATGTTTCAATAATCAAGTCTTAAAGCTTCCGTGCAACCGGGGAGATAGCGGTGCCCTGTCGCCTGCAAGCCGCTACAGCAGGGGTGATGGATATGCCTAGGGCTTCTATTTGTGGAGCTGCCCTTTATAAGTGGCGTTGACGTTTGGGTCTTGCGCAACGGGACCTTATGAACCGTGTCAGGTCAGGAATGAAGCAGCACTAAGTAAGTCATCCCGTGTGACGCGAGGGTGCCTGAACCGAGTTAACTGTAAAGGTTACGTCTGTGAATAGTCGTTCAAAGCAATCCGCACGGATTAAAATATACAATAGATTAGAATGGGAGTTTCCATTCTATTTTTTTATGCCAACAAAAAACCGCCTAACTCACGACTAAAGTCATGGGTATGCAGCGGTCCATTATCAAAAATCTTTTTTTTCTTCTCCACTTTCCTTTAAGACTTCTATTTCCTTTAGCTGTTTCTTTTTTTCTTTTTGGATTTTTCTGAGTTCCTTGAAAAACTCACTCAACATCGCTGAACATTCCTCCTGCAAAATACCTTCTGTCAATTCTACCTGATGATTAAACTCTTTTACTTGAAGCAGATTCAGGACAGATCCCGCACATCCCGCCTTTGGATTTCGACTTCCGATGACGACTCGCAAAATTCTCGCCTGAACAATCGCTCCAGCACACATTTGACACGGCTCTAATGTAATATACATCGTACAATCTTCCAGCCGCCAATCTCCAAGCTTCTTACTCGCCTTTGCGATAGCCAAAAGCTCCGCATGTGCCAGCGTCGTCTTATTTTTATTTCTCTTATTATATGCCCTCGCAATAATTTTATCTTCATACACAATAACACAGCCAATCGGAACATCCCCAATCGCTGCCGCCTTTTTTGCCTGTTTAATGGCCTCTCTCATATATTTTTCATCGCTTGTCATTTTCTTTACCTCTCAGAATTTTTTCGATCATCTGTCAGATATTAGAAAATATTTTAACATCCCGCATCATTTTATGTCAATTATTTTTCCTATGCTTTACTATAAATTCCCCTTTCCTATAAATTCCCCTTTCTTGATTTTCTCGAAATCGAAAACTTCCAGTATATTATAGGTTATGAAATAATGAGAAGAGACGCCGAGAGAGCAAACAGATATCTCCTGCGCAAACACGTTCGTTCCCACGATTTTTCGACATACGCTGATTTATGCTGCTTTCGTGAAACTCGCTCCGCTCAGACAGTCACTTTCGCAGCAAATCTATGTATATCGAAAAATCGCTCCACTCTCTATCGTTTGCGCAGGAGATATCTGTTTGCTCTCTCGACTGTGTACTGTCAAAACAATAGGGAATATCTTGTTGTAGAAACGTGAAAAAATTTTAGATGTCATATATTCAGTTAGTTCTTTCTATAATCTATAAATAATTAAGAAAACTTTCTCTATTTCCTCTCTATTACTGTGTATTTCGTATCATTTCCTTCTTTCCATTTAATTTCTAGTTTTATAGATTTTGGTTTATCTAAATCTGCAAGCAATGAATATCCAGCAAATGATGGGAAAGAAGGAGCTATTATATTAAGAAAAATTCGTTCTACATTTATTTCGTCTCCATCTGTAGAATCCCAAAACCCATAGTTTCCCACATCCATATATTCATCATCTGTCCAGCCATCTATACTAGTTTTCACATATATTTTTTCAGGAGCATGCAATCCATAATAATAAATATCTAATTCCCATACATGTTCTGGATTATCTGTTAGTCCCTGATGGCATACCATTTTCCAAGATCCAGACGAATCGCGCTTAGAAATATAATGAGTTCCTATTAAAATTCTCGATAAAATGAAAATTATCAATAATATGACTAATTTTTTTGATGTTTTTTAATAAATTTTTTTATATTCATACTGTCCTTCCTTAATATTTCTAACGAAATCTTATAATTCTAAAAGCACTTTCCTTTTTTTGGCACATTTCTCCTACGTCATTTCGTATATTATTTTTCAACGACAAAAAGTCCTGTAAAATAATTATCCGAATACATCTTTTCTGCCTCTGCTTCTTTGACTAATTCTAAGCCCATACCATCAATTCGATACTTGTAGAGTTTCGCATTTGAATAAGTTGCTGTATCTGAAAGAATATAAAGATATTCTCCTACTCTTACCATATGATCTACTCCATGCCCCAGCTCATAATTTTTTTGCTCATTTGTTTTAAGATTAACAAAAGAAATACTTCCAACCTCTCCGTGTAATAAATCAAACTGCGAGACAATCAACATATTTTCATAAATATCCAAATCTAACGGATAATCTTTTTCTAATGTTATTGTTTCTATTTTTTTATCCTTTACTGAGTATGCGCAAACCGTATTATTGGGTAATTCCGTTTCGCCATTATATGTATTTGAAAAATAAATCTTATTTTCAAATGCAATTATTTTATCCTGTGTATCTCCATATTGTGAAAGATTTATTTCATCGGTCAATTGAAAGTTCGAATCATAAACATACATATATGATATCTTTTTTTTATTTTCTTTTGTTTTATCGGTATACATCTTTGTCCCAAATGCATAAAGCTTTCCCTGATAAGCCAAAACCTGTGTCATATAGATATCTTCGATTTTTTGCTCTTCTACTTTTCCTGTTTTTTTATTACATTTACCAATGTATGAGTAACCATTCAAATTACTACAAGTATAAATATTCTCGTCATCTACAGATAAACCATACATTCCTATTTGATTAATTTTATATATCTTCTTTTTCAAATTAGACAGATCAATTTCTAAAACTTTTTTTTCATCCTGTGCAAAATCATATCCCTGTGGAATGACATATAACTTTCCTTTATATACGACAGGATTGCAGGATTCATTTCCCACCGTGGCGTATTTTAATGGCAAAGATTGTTTTTTATTTAGCTTTGCATCATAAAATACAATTCCACTCTTCTTGGTATTGCCGCTTGTCTCAATCACTCCTATCTGTACATCACCTAAAACATTCTCCTGTTGCCTTTCTAATCTATTACAGCTATTTAGAAGAAAAATTAGAAAAGTAAGTAAAAAGCATATATAATATCTTTTTTTCATAAATATATTCATCCCTTTCTTTTTCTTATTTAGTGTTCTTTCCATTGTTGTAGTATCTTCTCTAGCTCTTGTATTGTCTCTTTCGTCTCTTCCTCGTCTCCTACTTCTTTTACCAGAGCCGACATAAATCCCACTATAGAATTCTTCGTTATTCCAGTAGCCAGTACTTGCCTTGCTACGTACTCCTCTTTTGTCATAGCTGTCACAAATTGTCTCGCATACTGAGTATGATACTGGACTTTTTCATCACACTCTTTTATCATCTTCTTTTTTAATAAAGTACGAATTATATTTTGTATATAATTTCTACTCCATGTAGATTTAATCTTCATCTCCGCAATATCGATACTCGTTAAAGGTCTTTCTTCTCTCCAAAATACCTCCATCACTTTTTCTTCATTTGCCGTTAACAATCTTCCCATATTTATCATCCTTTTTCTCAAATACTATATTGTCACTTTTTTTATTACTAATTTTTTTAGTTATTATCTTTTTATATTTTATCATGCCCCACCTAATATGTCAATTTTGTTTTATTATTTCTCTACTATTTTTCCTATTATCTAAAAATACAACATAAGTTTTAATACTGTTTTATCAATACACAACGGATTTTTCTGTTCTATCGTAGTCTGCACAATTTCACAATTTTCCCCATTAAAAATTCTACATAAAAAAATCCATCTCGGTAAATATCCCTCCTTTACCTCGATGGATTTTCATTTCATCTATTTAATCGGCGTCACCCAATACCCAAAGCTCCCCGTCTTATACTTTTTACTCTCTGCCGGAATAAAGCAATAAAACTGAAAGAGCGATGCCAAATATCTCTCCTTACTATCAAAGATTCCCGGAATTCCAACTACTCTCTGCCAAGAGCCATCCTGATTTTTACGCTTTCCTAAAAGCAAATAATGATACTGCTCAAAACGGTATAAAAGTAGTCGATTACTTCGAAGCCACCAGTTTACCGTATCCATTCTACCGATATCTCTCGGCATAATTTTCACACAGTCATTCAAATCCTCCGAGTCAATATCTTGAATCTTCGGATAATCTCGAAGCATAATTTCTATCTCATCCTTCTGGCTTCGCTCCTGCATATGTATCATCGAAATAGAAGTCTTTGTCTCTATTTTTTTCTCTTCCTTTTTCGTTTGAAAATCTTTTTCTAAGTTTAATTTTTTATTATTTTCTCTCTTTGTTTCTTTTAAAGGCGTTGTCTTCTTCACATTAGCTGTATTCATTTCTTCCATTATCTTTTTATTTCTATCAATATTCTTTCCCTTCGACTCAACTTTGAAAGTTTTTTCTGACTTTTCTATTTTCTTATCTTTCTTATCTACTTGTGTTTTTATCTCTTCTCTCATCTGCTCTCTAATTTTCTGCGTAATCTTCTGTTCTTCTTTCCTCGGTTCTATATTATTGACTGGCAAAAAATTAATTCTACTGCTATTTTTAGAATCATCTACTGAGAATTTTTCTTCTTCACTCGTCTCCCTGTCGTTTTTATCTACACTCATATTTGACTTAACTTTATCGTAGAGTTCTCTATTACTTCCATCTATTATATCTTGCTCTGTATTTTCCTCTCTATTCTCCTTTTTTTGCTCTAAAATAAATTGCTCTACCTCAATTTTTTTATCATCCCATTCCGTTCCATAGCTCATCTCGCGACTATAATAGAGCAACATCCCGTGCATATCATCTATCTTTTCTCCTTTTTTAAAAATCTCTCTCTCAAAAAACGCTCTCTTATATTCACAGTTTCCTTCCTTTAAGACAATATTATCCACAAAAATGCCATATAATTTTCCATTTTTGTGGATATAAAAATAAATTCGAAGCATTAAATCTTCTGCCTGCTTTTTATCTTTTACATTTAAAACTATTTTTAGGCGATCCTGAGCTTTTTGCACGCGGACAAAACCAACATTTTCTCCTCTTCTTCCATTTTTATATTGATATAAATAAGAGACAATTCGTCTATAATCTGCCATAGAAACACTTCCCTTTTTGATTAGTATATTCTGCGGTAAATGAAAATATGACTTATGAGAAGCTAGCTGTATCCCCAAGTTCTCCAATTAATAGATATAACTATAAAACAAACTTTCCCCTTTATACTAATAAATCACTCAGCGCTGCAAACTGCTCCAAAGTAAGCTTCTCTCCTCGGATTGTCGGAGAAATACCAAGCTGCTCTAGGGCATTTACAACCTGCTCCTTCGTCACATGAAGCTCCTGTGAATTTACCAGACCATTTTGCAATGTCTTTCTTCTCTGATTAAAGGAAGCTCGGATAATCTGAAACATAAATTTCTCATCTTTTACCCGAACTGGCTTTTCTCTATGCTTTGTGAGACAAATAACCGCTGAGCCAACCTTTGGTCTTGGCATAAAGCAGTTCGCTGGTACATTTGCCGCAATATATGGGTTTGCATAGTACTGAACGGCGAGCGACAATGCACCGTACTCCTTCGTTCCTGGCTCCGCCTGCATACGAAGTGCTACCTCTTTTTGCACCATAACTGTCATATTCTCAATCGGAAGTCCACTCTCAAAAAGCTGCATAATAATCGGAGTTGTGATATAATAAGGCAAATTTGCCACTACTTTAATCGGTCTTCCCTCCGCATATGTCTCAAAAAACTGATCAAAATCCAGCTTCAAAATATCTTGATTTAATACCGTTACATTGTCATATTCTGAGAGTGTGTCATTTAAAATAGGAATTAATTTTTTGTCAATCTCAACTGCTATAACCTTTTTTGCTCCTTCTGCTAAATACTGTGTCATTGTTCCAATTCCTGGTCCAACCTCAAGCACAATATCCTCCTTATTGATATCTGCTGCTCTCATAATTTTATCTAAAACATGCCCGTCAATTAAAAAATTTTGTCCAAATTTTTTTTGAAAGGCAAACTCGTATTTCTTAATAACCTCTATCGTCCTCTGTGGATGGCTTAATTTTTCCATAAAATTCTATTCCTTCTTCTAATCTTCTAATTATATTATTTCTTCAATTCTATACATTTTCATCGCATTTTGCTTTGTAATCTCGCCAGCCTCTTCCACCGTAATCCCCTTAATCTCTGCCATTTTTTCAAGTACATAGGTCAAATATAGAGAACAATTTCTCCTACCGCGAAATGGCTCTGGAGCAAGATATGGACAGTCTGTCTCCAATAAAACTCGGTCCATCGGAACATACTCCATCACCTCTTTTAGCTTCTTTCCATTTTTAAATGTAAGCACACCGCCGATACCGATATAAAATCCCATATCCAAAAATTTCTTTGCCATCTCCTTTGCATAGGAAAAACAGTGAACAACGCCTCCCGCCTGCTCAGCATGACAGGCCTTCATAATCTCATACGTATCATACGCCGCCTCTCTGCTGTGAATTACCATTGGAAGGCTCACTTCCTTGGCAAGCTCAATCTGTCTCTCAAACCATTTTACCTGAACCTCTTTTGGCGGCTCATCATAGTGATAATCCATACCAATCTCTCCGATTGCCACAATTTTCTCTAGCTTGCTCCACTCACGAAGAGTGTCGATATCTGCCTCTGTCATCTTACCAACTTCATTTGGATGAACTCCCACTGCGCCATAAAAAAATGGATATTTCTCTGTGAGTGCAATTGTATTTTTCGAGGTTTTCATATCCGCACCGATATTTACCACATAGTCAATTCCATTTTCTGGAAAACTTGCGAGTAGTTCTTCTCTATCCTCATCAAACCAATCATCATCATAATGTGCATGGCTGTCAAAAATCATATTTCATCTTCCCTTCTCTCTACATTATCTTCAAAATTCTATCCCATCTATTTTTCAAAAATAGCTTAAACCTCCACTAAAACTTTCATAGAAGTATCAAAAATATAAATTTTAAACTAACCTATACTTTGTATAAAAAATTTATATTTTTTCAGCTCTTTTCACATAATTTTATTAATCATATTTCGCTCTCCACAAATTAAGCTTTTTCCTTTAAAAATGAGGCTGCTGCAAAATAGAGACTTTCATCAAGATATCCTACTAAAGACTCTTCATAGTGTCAATATCTTGTATAAAAAGTTCATTTTGCGACAGCCTCATTTTAATTTAGTTATTATACATTTGCGATAATCTCATCTACCTGTGCTCTCTCAGGCATGGACTTAATTGCACCTTTTCTTGTTGTAACAATATAAGCTGCTGCATTTGCGAATGTAAGCATCTCTTCTAGCTGCTCTTTTGTGAGGTCATCGATACCATTTTCCAAAATATAGTTAATTACACTTCCACAAAATGTATCTCCAGCCCCTGTTGTCTCGATTGTTCCCCCAAGTAAGAAGCTTGGCTTAAATGCAACAATATCTTTATAGAAGCAATAGCTTCCATCAGCCCCAGCTGTTACATCGAAAATCTTAATATTAGGATTTTGCTCCCTTAAAATTTTAGCACCTTCCTCGATATCAGCTGTCCCTGTCATAAACTCAAGCTCTTCCTCAGAAATCTTTAAAATATCACATTTTGATAAACCATAAGTAATTTTCTCTTTTGCTCTGTCTAGGGAATCCCATAGAGGTGGACGTAAATTAGGGTCGAAAGAAATAATCATTCCATCCTCTTTCGCTGCGTCAATTGCTTTCATTGTAGCTGCCTCTACCTCAGGATCTGTCATAGAAAGTGTTCCAAAATGGAAAACTCTTGCAGATTTTACTAAATCTGTAGAAACTTCATCGGCTGTCAACATCATATCTGCACCTGGTTTACGATAGAAAGAGAAATCTCTATCACCATTTGGAAATGTATGAACAAGTGCCAATGTTGTATTATAGTTAGGATCTAAAATTAATCCCTCTGCATCAATTCCTACGTCTACCAATGTCTGTTTTAATGTCTTACCAAATTGATCCTCTCCAACCTTACCAATAAATGCTGTCTTCTTACCCATTTTGTTAAGAAGTGCAAGCACATTACAAGGTGCTCCACCTGGGTTTGCCTCGAACATAGGATTTCCCTGCTCGCTCTGTCCGTTAAGAGTAAAGTCAATTAATAATTCTCCCAATGCAACTACATCAAATTTTTTGTCCATTTTTGTTGTTCTCCCTTCTAAGGTAGTTTTGATAGATTGCCAATTTTCCTCCTCCTGAAAGATTGACATTTATTATAAAGGAACATCACAGATTTTAAATGCCCAACCCACAAAAGCATTTTTCTCTTCCTAAGAAGAAAACTTTATTCTGTGAATCCTCCTCTCTCAAATGAACTAGATATGTCTGCTTAGCAGATTTCAGCACCTGCTGGCATATCCTTCTCTGGTGTCACAAGTGCAAGGTTGCCCTCTGCATCCTCTGCACAGAGTAACATACCCTCAGATAAAACTCCTGCTAATTTTGCTGGCTTTAAGTTTACTAAAACCATAACCTTCTTGCCAACCATCTCCTCAGGTGTGTAGTAAGCCTTAATTCCAGATACAATCTGTTTTACCTGACTTCCAACACGAACTTGAGAACAAAGTAATTTTTTAGACTTCTTAACAGCCTCACAGGAGATAATCTCTCCTACCTGGAACTGCATTTTTGAGAAATCATCAAATGTAATCTCATCCTTTGGCTCAATGTCAATAACTGGTCCCATCTGCGCTAATGCAGCCTCCTGCTCAGCTGCTTTTTGCTTTTCTTCTACTTTCGCCAAAACTTCCTTCACATCCAATCTTGCAAATAAAATCTCCGGCTTCTTTGTCACCTTTGTTCCAGACTCATAAATACCAAATGTATCTGTCTGGTCGATCGTTCTCTCTTTTGCATTTAGCTGAGTGAGCACCTTCTTAGATGTCTCTGGCATAAAAGGCTCAAGGAAAGTCGCACCAATACAAATGCTCTCCACTAAATTATAGAGCACTGTTGCAAGTCTTGGCTTTTTCGCCTCATCCTTTGCAAGAGCCCAAGGCATTGTCTCATCAATATATTTATTACAACGTTTAAATAACGCAAAAATCTCTGTCATCGCGTCTGCCACACGCAAATCTTCCATCTTCTTCACTGTCTTTTCTCTTAATGCAAGTGCAGTTGCCTTAAGGTCAGCATCCACCTCTTCCTCAACACCTGTATTTTCTACCACACCATCAAAATACTTATTAGACATAGAAATCGTGCGGTTTACAAGATTTCCAAGTGTATTGGCAAGGTCAGAATTCATACGCTCTACCATAAGCTCCCATGTAATAACACCGTCATTATCAAACGGCATCTCGTGAAGTACGAAATAACGAACAGCATCTACGCCAAAGAATTCTACAAGCTCATCTGCGTAAAGCACATTTCCTTTTGACTTACTCATCTTGCCATCGCCCTGAAGCAGCCAAGGATGTCCAAAGATTTGCTTTGGAAGTGGTAAATCAAGTGCCATTAAGATAATTGGCCAATAAATTGTATGGAAGCGAATAATGTCTTTTCCAATCAGATGTAAATCTGCCGGCCAGAATTTATCAAAAGATGGCTCGTTCTCACCGTCACAGTCATATCCGATTCCTGTAATATAGTTACTAAGTGCGTCAAGCCATACATATACAACATGCTTGTCATCAAAATCTACTGGAATTCCCCACTTAAAGGATGTTCTAGATACGCAAAGATCTTGAAGTCCTGGAAGCAAGAAGTTATTCATCATCTCATTTTTGCGGGCAACTGGCTGAATAAACTCAGGATGTGTATTAATATGCTCAATCAATCTATCTGCATATTTACTCATCTTTAAGAAATAAGCCTCTTCCTTGGCTGGCTGGCATTCTCTGCCACAGTCTGGGCACTTGCCATCTACAAGCTGTGAGGTTGTGAAGAAAGACTCACAAGGTGTACAGTACATTCCCTCGTAAAATCCTTTGTAAATATCACCTTTATCATATAATTTCTTAAAAATTTTCTGAACCTGTCTCTCATGATAATCATCTGTTGTTCTGATAAATTTATTGTAGGAAGTATTCATCAAATCCCAGATTTCTTTAATCTGACCTGCCACACCGTCGACAAATTCCTTCGGTGTAACGCCAGCTTCTTCTGCCTTTAACTCAATCTTTTGACCATGCTCGTCTGTTCCTGTCTGGAAATATACATCATAGCCCTCTAATCTTTTAAATCTTGCGATACTATCTGCCAATACAATCTCATAAGTATTACCAATATGTGGTTTGCCAGAAGTATACGCAATCGCAGTTGATATATAATACGGTTTTTTACTCATATTTTCCTCCATTATCTATCTTTTTTCTATTTATTTTTCCGCCTTAGAGAAGAAATCACAGCTTTTTATATTTTCTCCTTAGACATTTTGTCTGTGGACATTCCCTTTTGCCATCATAGGCAATTAGCCACTCTGGATTTATTATAATATAAAATTTCGTTCTCGTCCACGCATTTAAAAAATTTTTCTAATTATTTCTCATAATCATTTGAAACTGACATACCTGATATGGCAGGCATCATATAGAAAACTCTTATTTTGGAAAAGAGACGCCATCCGTCCAAAGACCGTTCTTTCCCTTTCCAACACGTTGCGTTCCCGCCATTTTTCGCTACTCCGCCTATTTATGAGGTTCATCGCAAACTCACTTCGTTCAGACACGCTCAGAACCCCAAAGCTT
>Ga0129308_1002033_pt1 | contig 18512 bp, 23 predicted proteins | sample L827metagenome_FD_94440 | JGI IMG/M metagenome (GOLD analysis project Ga0129308, IMG submission 94440) | Ring-tailed lemur group fecal microbial communities from Wisconsin, USA - L827 metagenome | ecosystem: Host-associated > Mammals > Digestive system > Large intestine > Fecal | place: USA... | reverse complement strand
GAGTAATTATGGCTATGGAAGCAATCAATTCCACATTTAATGATAGACCCGTTGTAAAAGTATACTATGACAGTAGCAGCGTTAGCGAAGATCAAATAAAGAGTATACTTTATGGGATCGAAGAGGAAGGTATCCCTTTTGATGTAGTTGCAGAAAATAAAAAAGATGCAGTTGCGTTAGCATATGACGCAAGCGTAAATTCTAGATTAGGGGTCGGTGTGGGTATCGGAAAGGACAATATCGTTCTTCATTATGAAAAGCTGAACCCAACGGAGCCCATTTTTTGTGTAAGTAGAAAGAAGGCTGCGAACCACCGTATCTTAGGAGCGAATGCAGCTAGATTGGTCAAAAAAATGCCTTTCAAAAACTTTGAATAATATAATCGAGTAAGGGAGGTGTAATTGTGGCGCTAAAATGTACGGGGTTTATTGAAACCCTAGGGTTAGCAGCAGCAATAGAGGCGGCAGATACAGCTGTAAAGAGTGCGAACGTTAAGCTAATCGGATATGAGTACACAAAGGGAGACGGAATGTGTACAGTGAAGGTTGAGGGAGATGTCGGAGCAGTAAAGGCAGCGATAGCAGCAGCTTCTATATCAGCATCAAAGGTATGGGGTGTATACAGCACAGATGTAATTGCACGTCCAGCAGCGGGCATTGATATGCTTATTCACAATGCAGATGCCACAATTGGATATGAAGATCCAAACGTGGTACCAGTGGAACAGGAAACGAGAGAAGAAGCAGAGGAAGAATCTGAAGAGTCTGACTCGTCAAAGGGTGAAGAAGAGTCTAAACCTACAGAGAAAGTAATTGAAGTGGTTAAGCCAGAAGCTATGGAGGAAGAAGAAAAAGAGCCAGAACCTATCGAGGAAATCGAGGAGAAGGTTAAAACTGAACCTGTAGAAGAGGAAAAAACAGAAGTTGTAGAAGAGATAAAAGAAGTTTCTGAACCTATTGAAGAAGTAAAAGAAGAGGCAGAGAATGTTGAACCTGCAGAAGAAACGAAACTAGAAGAAACCGTAAAAGATGAGACACCAGTAGAAGTTCCAAAGGAAGAAGCCCAAAAGGAGCCATCAAAGAAATCTAATTCTCGCAGAAGAAGGAGATCATCTGGAAAGAATCCAAAGGGAAACGATAATAATGGTCCTAAAAGCGAATAGTAATGGAGGACTCATCAAGGAGGATATATAATGATAAATGAAGCATTAGGAATGATTGAAACAAAAGGATTAGTAGGCGCAATTGAAGCCGCCGATGCTATGACAAAATCCGCTAATGTTACATTGGTTGGATATGAGAAAATCGGTTCTGGACTTGTTACAGTCATGGTAAGAGGAGATGTTGGAGCAACAAAAGCAGCTGTAGATGCTGGCGCAGTGGCAGCAGATAAGGTTGGAGAATTAGTTTCTCAGCATGTAATTCCACGTCCTCATAATGATGTTGAAAAGATTTTGCCAAATCAGGTTTAGGGCAAAATTTTGTGATGAATCAATCGGGCATGGTCTCATGTCCTTTGATTCGTTGATCTTAAATTTATAAGAAAAAGGGTTGAATTTGATGAATAATTATAACGACGTACTAGTAAAATTTAATTCATTAATAGAGAAAAATGAATTTGCCCCTTTTGAAGGTGATTTAAAAGTTGGAGTAGACTTAGGTACGGCCAATATTGTATTGTCCGTTGTAGACTCTAATAATACACCAATTGCAGGAGCAACATATCCATCTACTGTAGTGAGAGATGGTATTGTTGTAGACTTTATTGGTGCCTCAAGAGTTGTGAGACGACTAAAAGCACAGTTAGAAGATCTTTTAGGAAGAGAGCTACTTTATGCAGCTACTGCTATTCCACCAGGAATTATGGAGGGAAATATAAAAGTAATTTCTAATGTAGTAGAAGCGTCAGACTTTGAGGTCTCCAATGTAATAGATGAGCCGACCGCAGCAGCCAGTGTTCTTGGAATTACAGATGGCGCTGTTGTCGATGTGGGTGGCGGTACTACAGGTATTAGTATACTCAAAGAAGGTAAGGTAGTGTTCACAGCGGACGAGCCAACAGGTGGTACGCATATGACATTAGTATTAGCGGGGTATTTTAAAACCTCTTTTGAGGAAGCAGAGAAGATTAAAAAGGATGCTTCCAGAGAGAGTGAGGTATTTCCAGTGATAAAACCAGTCGTACAAAAAATGGCAGCGATTGTCAATCGCTTCATACAAGGATACGATGTGGATGTTATTTATGTAGTGGGTGGTGCATGTACATTCAAAGATTTCGAAAAAGTTTTTGAAAAAGAAACTGGAATTAAAACAATAAAGCCAAAGGAACCATTATTGGTAACCCCACTTGGCATTGCAATGAATAGTACCTTAGAATAGGTGATTAGCGATGACGAAAAATGAATTGCAAGAGCGCCTTATGTCCGTGATTGTAGAGTATATGGCAGATGAGATAATCAGACGATACGTAGCTCAGTGTAAAAAAGCTCTTGTTTTGTATTCAGGAGCATTGCTTGGTTTTGAAGATGCGATGGAAGGCTTAAAAAGTCTAAAAGAGCAGGGATGGAAACTGACAGTTGCAATGAGTCATAGTGCAGCAGAGATTATTACAAAGGAGCGTATCGAAGAAGAGCTTACGCCTGAAGCTATTGTTACAGAGGGAAGTCCAGTAGATTATAGAAAATTGGTAGATGAGAATAATTTCGTTTTAATTCCTAGTTTATCCATAAATACAACTGCAAAGGTTGTAAATTGCATTAGTGATAATTTATTAACCAGAATTATTTCCCGTTCTATGATTGTTGGAAAGCCTATAATTGCTTCCATAGACGGCTGTTGCCCAGACAATGAGCAAAGAGCTAGTATGGGATTTCATGTAACAGAAGCTTATAAAGTAAAACTGCGAAGCAATTTGGAGGATCTTAGAAGTTTTGGTGTTATTTTGACTACCTCTAAGAATCTAGCCCATAAGGCAAATAAAGTATTTTATAGTAAGTATAGTTTTTCTAATGATCATAAGACTGAGACGAAAAAAGAACCAAAGCAAGCGGCCAAAAATATTGTTTGTGATTTGAAACCTCAGACGGAAGGTCAGACAGTAAAACTAGATAAAAATATTATTAGTAAAAGTGATATTGTGATAAATCAGCGATACAAGACAATTATTGTCAAGAAGGGTGCGTTGGTAACAGCACTTGCGAAAGATGAGGCGTATAAGAGAGGAATCACAATTGCAATAGAGTAAGGAGAATATCCCTATTCTTTAGTTTCTAGCACAGCAGGTGTGCTTACAGGAGGTAAAAGATGTATTTAGCAAAAGTAAGAGGTACAGTTGTTTCCACAATGAAGGCTCCAAGTCTTACAGGCTGTAAACTGCTCGTTATCGAAAAATTAAATGAAGATTTAACATCCAAAGGCACAACGGAGATTGCAGTAGATGCAGTTGGTGCTGGAGACGGAGAAATTGTGCTAGTCTCTAGAGGTAGCTCTGCGAGATATATTTTCTCAGATAAGGGCTCACCGATTGATGCGGCGATTGTAGGTATTGTTGACACGGTAGAAGTAACACCATCAAGATAGGATGTGAGAGCGTTGGCGAATATTTACACAAAGACTGGCGATAAGGGTCAGACGGGTTTGTATGGTGGCTCTAGAATAGATAAAGATAGTCTTAGGGTGGAATGTTACGGAACCTTAGACGAAGCGATTTCTATGTTGGGTTTAGCCTACACACAGACCAAAACCCCTGAAATAAAACAGTATATTCATCATATCCAAGAGAGAATGTTTCAAGCAGGAGCAGAGCTTGCCAGTGACGAGCGTGGTATGGATATGCTAAAGGATAAAATTAATGAAGCCGATGTGAAATATTTGGAGGATATTATTGATGAATGTACTGCTGTAGTTGGATTACAGCGCGAATTCGTTGTTCCAGGAGTGAATTCTTCTTCTGCGGCACTTCACGTAGCAAGAACGATAGTGAGACGAGCAGAGCGTAATATTGTGGCATTAAAGAGAACCGAGACAGTTCGAGAACTGTTACAAAAGTATATTAATCGTCTATCTGATGCTTGTTATGCGATGGCAAGATTAGAAGAAACGTATAAACAAATTGGCGATTTAAAAGCGCTAGTAGAAAAAATTGTACGAGAACAATTTGGTTTTCAAAAAAAGGAGGAATATGAGATGGAGATGACATTAGAATCCATGAAACAGATGTCTCTGTATGTCGAGGAGAAAGCAAGGGAAATGGGTGTTCCAGTTGTATTTTCTGCGGTAGATGCAGGTGCAAATCCAATTTTATTACACCGTATGGAAGATTCTTTGTTGGCAAGTATTAAAATTTCTATGGATAAAGCATATACTTCCTGTACTTTGAAGTTGCCAACATGTGATCTTGCGGCAGCAGCAGCTCCTGGAGGAGGATTGTACGGAATTCAAAATTTATGTGATGGCAGAATTGTTGTATTCGGTGGTGGATATCCAATCAAAAAGGACGGTAAAATAATCGGAGCGATTGGTGTCAGCGGCGGAACTGCCCAGGAGGATATGGCAATTGCGACATATGCATTAGAAAAAATGCAAGGAGGAAATAAATAATGAATGTAGATGTAGCTTTAATCGAAAAATTAGTGAAAAAAGTTTTAGATGGTGTTGATGCAGCATCTTGTACTACAGAAGATGAATATACATATGGTATTTTTGATAGTATGGACGAAGCTATCACAGCATCTGAAATTGCTCAAAAACAGTATATGAAATGCTCTATGGCAGACCGTGAAAAATATGTAAACGGAATCAGAGAAGTTATCTGCCAGAGAGAAAATTTAGAGTTAATCTCCAAATTAGCAGTGGAAGAGACAGGAATGGGTGGTTATGAGTATAAATTAATCAAAAACCGCTTAGCAGCTGAGAAATCCCCTGGAATCGAAGATTTAGTAACAGAAGCTATGACAGGCGATGGCGGTTTAACATTAGTTGAGTACTGCCCATTTGGTGTAATCGGTGCTATTGCTCCTACAACAAACCCTACAGAGACAATTATTTGTAATTCTATCGGTATGTTAGCAGGTGGAAACTCCGTAGTATTCAGCCCACATCCACGTTCAAAACAAGTTTCTCATATTACTATCAAAATGATTAACAGAAAATTAGAAGAGCTTGGAGCTCCTAGAAACTTAGTAGTTACAGTAAAAGAGCCTTCTATTGAGAATACAAATATTATGATGCAGCATCCAAAGGTAAGAATGTTAGTTGCTACAGGTGGTCCTGGAATAGTTCGTACTGTAATGTCTTCTGGAAAGAAAGCAATCGGTGCTGGTGCTGGTAACCCTCCAGTAGTAGTTGATGAGACAGCTGATATCGAAAAGGCAGCAGTAGATATCATCAATGGATGTAGCTTTGATAATAACCTTCCATGTATCGCTGAGAAGGAAATTATCGCTGTAGATCAGATTGCAGATTACTTAATGTTTAACATGAAGAACTGTGGTGGATATGAAGTAAAAGATCAGGAAATCATTGATAAATTAGTTGAATTAGTAATTAACGATAAGGGCGGCCCTAACGTAAACTTCGTTGGAAAGAGCGCTCAGTATATCTTAGATAAAGTTGGAATCCAAGTAGGAACTGATGTAAAAGTTATTATAATGGAAGCTCCTAAGGATCATCCATTTGTTCAGAAAGAACTTATGATGCCTATCTTACCTATGGTTCGTGTAGCTAACGTTGATGAGGCTATTGACTTTGCTGTAGAAGTAGAGCATGGAAATAGACATACAGCTATGATGCATTCTAAAAATGTTGATAAATTAACTCAGATGGCTAAAGCTATCCAGACAACAATCTTTGTTAAAAATGCTCCATCTTATGCAGGAATCGGTGTAGGCGGAGAGGGATATACAACATTTACTATTGCAGGACCTACAGGAGAAGGATTAACATCCGCTAAATCTTTCTGCCGTAAGAGAAGATGCGTATTATCCGATGGACTTCATATCAGATAAGAGGTGAATCAAAATGGAAAAAAACCTGAACGACATTATCGCTGCAGCAGGTATTGTTGGAGCTGGTGGTGCTGGATTTCCAACTCATGTAAAAATGAACGCAAAGGCGGAGTACGTTATTATTAACGGTGCTGAGTGTGAACCTTTACTTCGAGTAGACCAGCAATTGATGGCTGTTGAGTCAAAGAAAATTTTAGATGCTCTTGCACTTGTAAAAGAGCATGTAGGAGCGAAATATGGTGTTGTAGCTTTAAAAGGTAAATACCATGATGCAATTGATAATTTTAATAAAATTATTGGCGGATATGAAGGCTTAAGCCTTCATATCCTGGATAACTTTTATCCAGCAGGTGATGAGCAAATTACAGTTTATGAAGTAACGAAGAGAATCGTTCCAGAGGGCGGTATTCCATTAAAATGTGGTGTTATCGTATCTAATGTTGAGACAATGCTTAATATTTATAATGCATATTATGAGGATAAGCCAGTTACCGATTCTTATGTTACGATTACTGGAGAAGTTAAGAATAAAATAACTGTCAAACTGCCTATTGGAATTACAGTAAAAGAAGCAATTAATTTAGCTGGGGGCGTGACAACTGACGGTGATTATGTTATAATTAATGGAGGACCTATGATGGGTAAACATGTATCACCAGACTCTAAAATTACAAAGACAACGAAGGGATTAATTGTTTTACCAGCTAATCATAAATTGATTCAAGATGTAAAAAAAGATGTTTCTAACATGCTTAGAGAAGCAAAGACAGCTTGTATGCATTGTAGTTTATGTACAGAAGTATGTCCAAGAAATTTGATTGGACATAGCATTGCGCCAAACAAGACAATTCGTTTTGCAAGTTATGGAAGTATGTGCGATGACAAAACATCACCAATGATTGCATTTTTATGCTCTGAATGTCGCTTATGTCAATATGCCTGTGTGATGGATCTTCAGCCATGGAAGATTAATCATCAGTTAAAAGGTATTATGGCGCAGAAGGGTATTAAAAATACATTGAGCAATGCTCCTGACAGGGTACATCCTGCTAGAGAATACCGTAAATATCCTGTTACGAAGCTTGTTCGACAACTGGGTCTTACAAAGTATGATGTAAAGGCTCCGTTGCAAGAAGTCAAAATTGACTTTAAGAGTGTAACCATTCCTTTAGGACAACATATTGGTGCACCTGCAGTGCCATGTGTAAAGGTTGGCGATAGCGTAAAAAGAGGAGATGTGATCGCTAAGCCAGCCGAAGGAAAGTTAGGCAGTAGCATTCATGCTAGTATCTCTGGGGTTATTAGAGAGATCGAAAATGGAAACATTACAATAGGATAGGAGAGATGGATATGGATATTTTTGGACTTATTGCGGCTTTTGGAGGCGGAATATTTGGAGCAGCTTTGGGTGCGGTTCCAGCATTTGTTATGACAGGTGTTATCGCGGCTATAGGTGCAATTGCAGTTATGGCAGGAGTACCTGGCGGTGGTGTTGCAGTTAACCAGATCGCATTTGGTTCCTTCTTTGGACCTCATGTAGCATTTGCTGGCGGTGTAGCAGCAGCAGCCTTTGCAGCAAACAAAAAGAACAAACTTGGTTCAGGTACAGACGTTGTTTCCCCATTAAACGGATTAGCAGACGCTTCTGTAATTTTAGTAGGTGGAGTTTGTGGTGTATGTGGTTACTTAGTAAACTACTTATACGGAACAGTAATTGGACTAAAAACAGATACTGTTGCCATGACAGTAGCTACTATGGGTATTATTGTAAGACTTGTACTTGGAAACAAAGGTCTTATCGGTAAATACGAAGGAAAAGAGCCAAGAACATGGATTAATATGAACGCATTAGCATACAATGTTATATTCGGTCTTGGATTAGGTGTTTTGGTAGGTGGTATTGGAGCTACATTGGCATCCAATGCAGATCTTCTTGGAGACGTAGCTTTAGCAGCTAACTTCCCTACACTCTGCTTCGGTATCGCAGCTATTACATTAGTATTTGCATGCATGGGATTAGCAGGCCCAACAACTCACCATATCGTATTACCAGCAGCAAATGCAGCTGTACTTTGTACTTTAAAGACAGGAAATGCTCAGATGGGATTTGTTATGGGTATTTTATTCGGTATTATTACATCTGTTCTTGGTGACTTTATGGGTAACGCATTTAATAGTCATTGCGATTCACATATCGACCCACCAGCGATGACAATCTTTACAACTACATTTGTTATTATGGCTCTTTGGGGCTAATTGAAGACTTAAGGATGGTGTTACACAGTGAGAAAGTCAATTGGATTTGTAGAATTAAAAAGTATTCCTGTCGGTATTCAAACGGCAGATGAAATGTTAAAAGCAGGAAATGTTGAATTGTTATTGGCTACTCCGATTTGTCCAGGTAAGTATGTAATTATTATTGCAGGTCAGACTGGTCCTGTAAAAGCAGCCATGAGCAAGGCTGAGTTGGTTGCAGATTTTTACTTAATTGATCAATACATATTAGATAATATTGATGAGAGAGTATTACCAGCTATTTCAGGTGTTACTCAAGTGGGACAAGTGAAGAGTATTGGCTCTATAGAGACTATTTCCGCTTTGACGGCTATTATTGCAGGAGATATAGCTGTTAAGGCAGCAAAAGTTGATATTGTTGATCTTAGAATTGCACGGGGACTCGGAGGTAAAGGATTTTTGATTATCACTGGTGAAGTTTCTTCTGTGAAATCGGCAATTAAGGCTTGTATGAATAGTATGGGAGTAAGCGGTGAAGTGACAAGCACCTCCGTTATAGCATCTCCACATAAAGATTTAGTAGATTCCATATTATCATAAAGGAAAATTTATAGTTAACTATAAAGAGGATGCTGTATAATAACTCATTAGAGTTTATCATACAGCATCCTTTTTTTGAAAAATTATTCAATTCCTAAGAGCTTGTCTACGCGATCTAAATCAAAACCGACGATTTCTTCTTTGCCAATGACAGTGACAGGAACACCAGTATAACCCCTTGCCTTCATAAATGCTTTTCCGTCTTTATCATCTTTTAAGTTAATTTCTTGGTATGGTATATTATGTTTGTCTAAATGTCTTTTTACCTGTTTACAGTAGCCACAGGCAGGTAAAGTATAGATTTTTACCTGATTCGATTCTTCCTTTTCGGGTGTGTCTTTTCCGTATAAAATGCTACTTAATAATCCCATGAAATATCCTCCTCAGTTTTTTGAAATTTTTATAGTAAGTCGTCTCCGTCTTCCCAGTTTACTGCACAGAGACCGCCAGTTTGGAATGCTTTTAATACACGTAAAGTCTCATCAATACTTCTTCCAACGTTTGTATCATGGATAACGCTGTAGCGAACAGTCTGGTCTGGATCTATAATAAAAAGACCGCGAAGGGCAATACCCTCGTCCTCAATTAAAACACCATAATCTTTGGATACACGCATTGTATTGTCAGAAGCCATAGGGAATTTAATCTGTCCCAAATCACCCTCAATCCATGCCTGATGAGAATACTCGCTATCTGTGCTGACAGAAAGAATATCTGCTTTTAATTCTTTAAATTCTTCATATCTATCACTAAATGCGGTGATTTCTGTTGGACAAATAAAGGTAAAATCAAGTGGATAAAAGAACATAACGAGCCATTTTCCTTTATAATCATCTAATTTCACTTCGATGAAATCATATCCATCTCCAGTAACTGCTTTCATAGTAAAATCGGGTGCCTTTTTTCTAACTAATCTTTTCACTATCAGTACCTCCTATAAATTATATTCTATATTAATTTTATTATATAATAAAATATTTTTTAAGTAAAGAAAAAACGTGGTGAGGAGGTACATAAAATTTTTACTGATATTTGATAGGGATTTTAACAGTAAAAGAATCTAAAAAAGACAAATAAAACCGTTGCTTTTATAAATGAACTCATATATAATGAAAAAAAAAGGAGGTATTGTTATATGGCGGAGGAAAAGAAAAACACAGCAACAGATTGTCCACAGTGCTTTTATCAGGAGGAGAAAAAAGAAGAACAGGCAACAGATTGTCCACAGTGCTTCTATCAAGAGGAAAAAGAGGAACCAAAGACAGATGAGTGTCCAAATTGCTTCTATCGTCCTTAGAAATAATTGGTGTGCAATATGAAATGAAAATGAGGATGTCCTAAAGTTTTTTAACTTAAGGACATCCTTTTTGATTTTATAATTATTCTTTTTTTTCTTTTTCTTCTTGAAACTTATGAAAATATTCAGAAAGCTCCTCAATACCAGTACCGTCGTAGGCACTTGTCAAAAAAACTGTTTTTAAATCACTGCCTGCATACTCTAGGTAGTTCATAGAACGCTTTATATTGGAGTCTTCCTTATCCACCTTTGTAATAATACCGATAGTTGGCTTATTGAATTTGAAGGCAACTCCGCCGGAAAACCAGCAATCCTCTGAGGTTGAATCCTGAACGAGCGCAATTAAATCTGCATCATAGGCAGTGACGGTAAGTGGCCCCCAGAACCACCGGTTTTGCATATATTCTCCTGGAGTATCGATAAAATTACCGATATACTCGATGGCCTGTGTTTTATCGTACTTAATCTCCATATCATTAAGGCGCTGAATTAAAGTTGTCTTGCCAGCCGCAGAAGCGCCTATAAATATTATTTTCATTATTTTATCTCCTAAGAACGTGTGATAGTTGCAACATCAAAACCGAGTTTCGTAGAAAATGTGTGAAGTACACTCTTAAGTGCTGCCTCAGTATTGGAAATAGACCCCACAATAATAACGGAACCAGAAAAACGGTCTACAAAACCAAGTTGAATGGATGCTGCTTTAGAACAAATATCAGCTGCGATGATGGAAGCCTCAGACGGAGTGATTGTGAGAATACCAATGGCCTCATGGTATTCATCTGGAAGACCGAGCTTTTTGTAAACTCCAGATTGAGGTCTCGTTACTAAGTGAGCAAGTGTAATTTGCTTACCCGGTACGTATTCTTGAATCATACGAGCTTTATCGTTGTTCTTGGAAGCTTTTTGAATTAAATCATCAAACATAAAACGCATCTCCTTTCGGATATTAAATTATAATAAAAGTTCTAGAAAGCAAGAATGCCGTAGGCATAAAGCAATCGAGCTTTTATTCATGGTAGTATCTGCAGAGCAGATATGTAATTTACTATATATCTATAACACCTCAATTATAATTGTACAAAAAAATGACAAAAAGGTAAAGGGAATTAGAAGTAATTTGTGCAAAATGATGGGAAAAATTTGCTTTGGCAGGTGGGGATTTTTTCATAAAATAAGACAAAAAAGAATAGATTATATTAAGGGAGAAGCTTTAATATAGGGTTTCACTCGGCTTATACTGATATAGGGAGTATGATAGGTGAAATAAGACTGGAGGAAACGATGAGAGATCAAATAATAGGATGGATTACAGGAGTTATGCTGACTTTTTTATTACCATATTGTTTTACGATGATGCTGACAGGAATGAAATCGGAAATAAGTGAGGTAAAGGAAAGTGGAATTAAAATTATTTTAGAGGATGAAAGGGCGATTGATTTAGAGGAATATGTAAAAGAAGTGACTGCTGGAGAAATTTCAATGGATGAGGAACAGGAGGCAATTAACGCTCAGATGGTTATCGTTAGGACAAACTTACTTAGAAAAATAGGAAAAGAAAAAGAGATTGAGGCGAAGAGCCTGGATGTAAGAGCGATTGATGAAAAGACATTAAGGGAGAATTTGGGAGTAAAAAAATATAGTGAGGCGACAAAAAAATTGAGACAGGCACAGCAAAAGACAAGTGGTATTGTATTAAAATATAAGAAAAAATACATAGAAGCTTTATACCATGTATGCAATACAGGAATGACAGTGAGTGCGAAGGAAATTACTGGGAAGGGAAAGGCATATTTACAGTCCGAGGAGAGTAGTCAAGATATTGAGTCAGAAAATTATATGAATGTGAAAGAGTTTTCAAAAGCTCAGGTTGTAAGTAAAGTAAAGACGAAACTGGAGGCGAAGAATATAGATGAGAATAATGTGCTGGATTCTATCCATATTGAAAAGAAAACGGAGCTTGGATATGTACAGCAGATAAAAGTTGGAGAGGAGGAAATGACAGGAGAAGAGTGGAGGGTTCTTTTTTCTTTATCCTCAGATAATTTTTATATAGAGGAATACGAGGGAAAAATTCGTATGATTTCTCTTGGTAAGGGTCATGGAATGGGGCTTAGTCAGTATGGGGCCAATGAGATGGCAAAGCAGGGAAAAAATTACAAAGAAATACTCGAGCATTATTATAGAAATGTAGAGCTGGAGAACATAGATTGAGAGATACCTTTTGAGATTGTTGAAGGAGAGTGAAGTGCCGTAGCGGAAATTTTTATATGGAAAATGTATATTATTATCATTTCTGGAAAAAATGTAACTAGAGGTGATGATAATGAAAGGGTCAAAAAAACAGTTCAATCTACTAAATAAAATATCCTATGGTACTGTTATTACTATTATTCTTGTAGTTGCTGCGATTTCTTTACTATATAGTCTCAAAATAAGACATAATCAGGAGCTTGTAAAGCAGCAGATAACAAAAGAGCAGACAAATGAGGTGAGCGGTAGAGTTTCCACAGAAGAAAAACAGACAGAAAACACAAAGGAGAGTACAACAGCGAAGAAAGAGCAGGAAAAAGAGGCCTCGGCAAAAGTGAGTGAGGGATATGACGGAAAGAAAAAGCTCGAATGGCCGTTGCTTGGAAATGTAATTATTCCATATAGCATGGATACGACAGTGTATTTTGAGACACTTGATCAGTATCAGTGTAATTCTGGACTTTTTATTCAGGCGGCAGAAAATACAAAGGTTAAAACAGTGTATAGCGGAACTGTAAAAAAAGTTGCAAAGGATGATAAATACGGCACAATGGTCACAGTAGATATGGGTGGCGATTATACTGCAAAATACGGACAGATTCAAAAGGTCAAAGTAAAAGCTGGTGACAAAGTTAAAGCAGGAGAGACAATTGGATATGTGGCAAAGCCAACGAAGTATTTTACATTGGAGGGAAGTCATCTCTATTTTGAGGTAGAGAAAGATGGAAAGGCAATGAATCCTGTGGAAATTCTAGAGTAAAGTAAAATGGAAGGGGAATTTTTCCCCTTTTTTTCTTGTGCATTTTGTTGCTGTATCGATAGATGCAATAATATCAAGAATTTATTAGTCAAATCAAAAATTTTAGCGTATTCTGATCTAAACTACCACATATCATTTTCATAGTGTCTCTAAATCAAAAGGGATTTCCACGACTCTTTGCGTCTGTCTCCACTGTTTCACAATCTATAGAAATAGATTTCTATAAAAGTAAAAGAAGTTTGCTTGAGAAAACTGGAAATTTCAGTTAAGATAAGAGAAAAAAGCAGGTGAAGAGATGCATTATACATATTTAGTGGAGTGTAGAGACCATACATTTTATATAGGATATACGAATGATTTAGAAAAACGAATAAAGACGCATAATGCGGGAAAAGGTGCTAAGTATACGAGAGGAAGGATTCCAGTCACATTGAGATATTACGAGGAATATGAGACGAAGACAGAGGCGATGAGAAGGGAGTATGAACTAAAAAAACTAACGAGAGAGGGAAAAGAAAAGTTAATAAAAGAATTTCATAAATAAAATCTCTTGTCTATAAAAAAGTATTAGGATAAAAAAAGAAGACTGCCATATTAAAAAGCTATATACTTTGTTGGGTGGAGAAAAATTTCAGGTAAAACTCACTTTTAGGGTTAGAAATATATTCAGAAATTTTTTCATTCATTTTATAAAATCAAAGTATATATTTTTTATATGACAGTCTCTTGAATTCTTACGCTAAGAATAAATAAACAACAAGAAAATGACATAAGCTGCCAAGCATAACAAATACATGAAAAACCTCATGGTTTCCAAAATATTTTGCAATTTGGAAAATTGGAGGCTTAATCGCGTAAATAATTCCTCCTACTGTATATAAAATTCCTCCAATAAGAAGCAGAAGAAAAGCGGGAGTTGGGAGACTGCGAATAATCGGAACAAAGGCGAAAACGCAAGCCCAGCCTAATGTGATATAAAGAATAGAGCTTAAATATTTAGGACAAGTAATCCAAAACATTTTAAATAAAATACCTAAGATAGATAATCCCCACACAAAAGCCAACAAAATAGTTCCAGTTTTTCCGGCAAGAGCAATACGACAAACTGGGGTGTAAGATCCAGCGATTAAAACAAAAATCATAGCATGGTCAAGTTTGCGTAGAATAGTCTCTTTTTTTTCACAGCAGCGAATGGAATGATAAATCGTACTTGCAGTGTATAAAATTACCATACTCAAAATAAAAATAGTAATAGAAATAATATGCTCGCGGTTCACACCGAGAAATGCTTTTTTAAGGAGAGGATAAATCGCTAATAAAGATAGGATGGCTCCAATACCGTGTGTAATGGCGCTTCCAGGATCTTTTAAGCGAATCAAAGCATTCTTTAGAGAAAGTTTCTGGCTAGAAGTTACAGTGAAGTTTGTCTGAGTATAAATAGGTTCTTGATTTTGCATATAAAAAACTCCTTTCTTAAATATTAAAAACTATATAAAGTAGTATTCTAAACTATGTATTATAATATACATACTATATTATGTAGATGAAAATGTCAATAGCTGAAAAGAAAATTTTGAAAATCAAAAGAATTTAAAATTTTAATATATTTATAAGGGATAATTTTCTTCAAAAACTATATTTTATTTAATATTCAATATATTTTATTTTTTTTGACGTCTATTATTATATATAATTGAAAAACTATACAAAATTAAGTAGTAGAAATATGGCAAAATACAAAAAGATAGATAGGATTTTGATAAAGTATTGCATAGAGAAGTCGAGTTTTGTTAAAATAAAGAAAACATGTTTACAAAAGATGAGTGACTTAAAAAATCATGTAGGGAAAAATAAAAATGTAAAATGAAAATTTGTTAAGAAAGGAGGATGGCATTTCACCTGTTATTAAAAGATAGTGGGTTTTTATGGCTGATAGAGATTATGAGGATAGGAATTGTTCAGTTAGACATTTTGTGGAAGCAAAAAGAGAAAAATATGGAGAAATGTGAATATTATTTTATGAAAGCGGGCAGAGAAATGGTTGATGTCTTAGTTTTTCCAGAAATGACATTGACAGGATTTGCTGTTTCAGACGAATCGATGGCGGAACAGATAGAAGAAAAAGAGGGCAAGAAAACCTCAAAGACAATTGAGTTTTTTAGAGAAATGACAGTAAAATACAAAACGGCGGCAATATTTGGATTTTCAGAGAAGAGAGAGAAGAAAAAGCTTGCCAATAAGATGATACTAATTGAGAATGGACAAATTAAATATGAATACCAAAAAATTCATCCATTTACTCACGGGAAAGAAGGGAAAATGTATGAAGGGGGAGACTCAGTATCTGTAGCGGAGATAGGAGGACATTTTATATCAGGATTTATTTGCTATGATTTGCGCTTTCCAAGTATTTTCCAGACTGTATCGACAAAAGCAGAGATTATTTTTGTGATTGCCAATTGGCCAAAAGTGAGAGAGGAACAATGGTTAGCTCTGTTAAAGGCAAGGGCGATAGAAAATCAATGCTATATTGTGGGAGTGAATCGAGTGGGAGAAGGAGGAGGATTAATTTATAGTGGAAAGTCAGTGATATTTAATGCTGCGGGAGAAGAAATGATCCCACCAATGAAAGAAGAGGAAGTTTGCATTGTGGATTTGGATTTTGAGTGGCAGAAAATGTATAGAGAGGAGTTTCCGACTTATCTAGATCGAAGAGATGATTTATATTGTGAGTTGCATATTTAGTCAGAAAATGCTAAAATATAATTTATGAGAACTTGTGCAGCAAGTTATTTACTTTTATGTTGGTAGAGTAGTAATAAAATATAATTATAAGCCCAAAAATATCAGAAAAATTAGTATTTAGATGTTAGAAAAGCAATTAGATATTCTGAAATTGTACCCATTTGGGCATACCGAGTTTTATACACTTGGCGCGATGAAATATGAATAATTATAGCGAATATCTAACGAAAAAGGACAGAAGAAAAAATGAGAACAGAAGGTTGCCAAACCAAAAGAAAGGATTTGAAAGAATGAAATATAGAATGACATCCTCGACCCTGACAAGGTCAGAGCAAATTCAACAATATATTTTGCGAGTAAAACCAATACTAAATCAAAAAGCGCTATTTACTGATGGAACTGAGGAGTACAGAAAACCAATGGAATGTGAACCGGGAGATACAGTGACTCTCCGTTTTCGCACAGCAAGGGATAATGTAGATACAGTTATATTACATTACGGAAATGAAAAGAAGTCTGTCAATATGAGATGGAGTGATAGTGATGAATTATTTGATTATTATGAGATTAAACTTTTAATTGGGGAGGAGGCAATTCCTTATTATTTCGAGATTGTAACTGGTGGTATGCGTTGTTTTTATAATAAAAAAGGGGCAGTTAGAAATTTAGAGGAATTTTTTAATTTTAAGATTATTCCAGGATTTCACACACCAGATTGGGCGAAAGGTGCCGTTATTTATCAAATTTTTGTGGATCGCTTTTATAATGGAGATTCCACAAACGATGTACTAGATAAAGAGTATGTATATATTAATGAGAAAGTCTCCAAAGTGACAAACTGGGATAAATATCCAGCTGCAATGGGAGTTCGTGAATTCTATGGTGGTGATATCCAAGGTGTTATGGATAAGTTAGATTATTTACAGGATTTGGGAGTTGAAGTTATTTATTTTAATCCTATTTTTGTGTCACCTTCGAATCATAAATATGATATTCAAGATTATGACTATATTGATCCCCACTATGGAAAGATTGTGTATGATGAGGGAGAACTGCTAAATCATGATTGGGAGCGTGAGAATAAGTATGCTAGCAGATATATTAATCGTGTGACTTCTAAGAAAAATTTAGAGGCAAGTAATGAACTTTTTGCTGAGTTTGTGGAGGAAGTTCACAAAAGAGGAATGAAGATTATTTTAGACGGTGTATTTAATCACTGTGGCTCTTTTAATAAATGGATGGATCGTGAGAGAATCTATGAGGAAGCTCCTGGATATGAAAAGGGAGCTTATGTCGCATACGACAGCCCATATCGCTTTTTCTTTAAGTTTTATGATGATTTTAAATGGCCATACAATGCCTCATATGACGGTTGGTGGGGACATGATACTTTGCCAAAATTAAATTACGAAGAGTCACAAACGCTATACAATTATATTTTAAATGTCGGAAGAAAATGGGTTTCTCCACCGTATAATGTGGACGGATGGCGTTTAGACGTAGCAGCCGATTTAGGACATTCTGCAGAGTATAATCATAAGTTTTGGAGAGATTTTAGAAAAGCTGTGAAAGAAGCGAATCCGAATGCGATTATTTTGGCAGAGCATTATGGAGACCCAGGAGATTGGCTGCAGGGAGATCAGTGGGATACTGTTATGAATTATGATGCTTTTATGGAGCCAATTACGTGGTTTTTGACAGGTGTGGAAAAACATAGTGATGAGTACCGAGGAGAGCTTCTTGGAAATAGTGATGCCTTCTACGGTGCTATGGAATATCATATGTCTCGCTATCACACACCATCTTTGATGGTTTCAATGAATGAATTATCTAATCATGACCATTCTAGATTTCTCACAAGAACAAATAGCAGAGTGGGAAGAACACATAGCGTTGGAGCGGAAGCTGCAAATGAAGGCATTGATAAAAGTATTTTTAGAATGGCAGTACTTATGCAGATGACTTGGCCAGGGGCACCGACAGTATATTACGGTGATGAGGCTGGAGTCTGTGGATGGACGGATCCAGACAATAGAAGATCCTATCCTTGGGGAAAAGAGGATAAAAAATTAATTCAGTATCATAAAGATATGATTTCCATTCACAAAAAATATCAGGCATTAAAGACGGGATCTATCAAGTTTTTGCATGGCGGATATCGAGAATTGGCGTATGGTCGTTTTGCGGGAAATGAAAAAGTACTTGTTATTGTGAATAGCAATTTAGAGGCGAAGAAATTCCGAATTCCAGTGTCAGAGATCGGTGTTACAGATAAAGAGGTGATGGAACAGATTATGTTGACAGTGGAGGAAGATTATACAATGGATGCGGGTCGATTTGAAGTGCAAGATGGCATGTTAAATATTACAATGCCAAAGAAATCTGCTAATGTTCTAGTAGCCAAAAAGAAATAAATGCAAAATAAAAAAGCAAAATATTTTGAAATATCTTATATGAGATAGGGCAAAATATTTTGCTTTTTTATTTTATGTTTTTATGATATAAAAAAAGCTAATACCCAAAAGTATTAGCTTAATGCCGGCGACCGGAATCGAACCGGTACGGGAGTATAAGTCCCGCAGGATTTTAAGTCCTGTGCGTCTGCCAGTTCCGCCACG
>Ga0129308_1002030_pt1 | contig 18551 bp, 12 predicted proteins | sample L827metagenome_FD_94440 | JGI IMG/M metagenome (GOLD analysis project Ga0129308, IMG submission 94440) | Ring-tailed lemur group fecal microbial communities from Wisconsin, USA - L827 metagenome | ecosystem: Host-associated > Mammals > Digestive system > Large intestine > Fecal | place: USA... | reverse complement strand
CTTCTCCTTTTCCCACAGTGTGGTCCGCAGTGTGCTGCTGCTCTGCCTCATCCTTCTGGCCGTCAGCATCTGCCTGGCCCTGCTCGCTGGCTCCATCTTCTCTGCCCCCATCCGTGCCCTGGCACAGGATGTGCGCGCCCTAGACCCCAATGGTCCGGTGGAACTGAAGCCCACCCACGTTCGGGAGATCGACGATTTGGCCCACTCCATTGAGCTTCTCAGCCGGGACGTGGCCACGTACTCCTCCCGCCTGTCCCAGATTGTGGAGTTGACGCAGATCCCCCTGGCCGCCTTCCAGATCTCCCCCGACCTGCCCTCCGCCTACTATACCAGCGACTTTTTCCCTCTGCTGGGCCGGCCCGAGCCGGAGCGACCTCTCACCTCCGCCGAATTCCTCCAGGTGCTGGAGGACCTGGACCGCTACCGAGACGAGGAATCCGAATACGGCGACGCCTCCATCTACAAGCTGCCCGCCGCGCAGTCGTCCGCCTACCGCTGGCTCCGGCTCCAGACCGTCCGCAGCGACCGTACGCTGCTGGGCGTTCTGGTGGATGTGACCGAAGAGGTCGTGGAAAAGCGCCGCATTGAATACGAGCGGGACTACGACCTGCTCACCAGCCTGCTCAATCGCCGGGCCTTTCAGGCCAGGCTGGACCGGATGTCCGCCCGCCCCGACGTCATCTGTCACGGTGCCATGCTCATGATGGATCTGGACAATCTCAAGTACCTCAACGACACCTACGGCCACGACTGTGGAGACGAGTACATCCGCTGTGCCGCCGATGTGCTGCGCCGGTTCACCGTGTACAGCGGCCTGGCCGCGCGCATCTCCGGCGATGAATTTTATCTCTTTTTCAGCGGCTACGACCAGCGGGAGGGGCTTCAGCAGGTCATTGCCCAGCTCCGGTCCGAAATGGCCGCCGCCGCCATCCGCCTGCCCGACGGACAAAACTACAGGCTCCGCGCTTCCGCCGGCGTCGCTTGGTATCCAGAGGACAGTTCCTCCCTACAGGAGCTGGTCCGTTTCGCCGATTTTGCCATGTACGAGGCCAAAAACGCCTCTAAAGGCGGGCTGCGGGACTTCGACATCCAGAGCTACCAGCGCGACTCCTTTCTGCTCTACAGCCGCGGGGAGCTCAACCGCATCCTGGACGAGGAAGCCGTGGACTTTGCCTTCCAGCCCATCCTCTGCTGCGCCACCGGAGCCGTTCTGGGCTATGAGGGTCTGATGCGCCCCCGCTCCAGCGCCCTGCCCTCCCCGCTGGACCTGCTCCGCATTGCCCGTACCCAGTCCAAGCTCCACCAGATCGAGCGGCTCACCTGGTTCAAGGGCATGGAAGCCTTCCATGCCCTGCCTGGCAAGCCGGACGGCTGTCTGTGCTTCCTCAACTCTCTGGCCAGCCAAGCCCTTACCATGCAAGAGCTTTCGCAGTTCGACGCCCGATACGCCCCCTATCTGGGCCGCATCGTAATGGAACTGACAGAGAGCGACGAACTCAACGACGACGCCACCCGCCTGAAGCAGCAGCGCTGCCAGCGGTTCGGGATGCACATCGCCATGGACGACTTCGGCACGGGCTACAGCAACGACTCCGTCTTGCTTAACATCAGCCCCGACTTCGTAAAGGTGGATATGGGCATCATCCGGGGCATCGACCAGGACAAAAACCGGCAGACCCTGTTCCGTAACCTGGTCTCCCTGTGCCGGGAGATGCGTGTCCAGGTCATTGCCGAGGGGGTGGAGACTGCAGAGGAGCTGCGGACCGTCGTGGCCTTGGGTGCGGACTACCTTCAGGGCTACTATCTGAGCCGTCCCGCCTTCCAGCCCGCCCCGGTATCGGAGAAGGCCCTGCAGGAGCTCCGTGCCGCCTGGAACAGCCGGGAAGAAACGACGCTTCCACCCTCTTGACCGCTGTCCTCCCCACACATGCCAAACGGAGGCCCTTTTGAAAGGGCTCCGTTTTTTTCAGCTTATGGAGCCTTTTGGAAAGTATTACAGCTTGCATCCACCCGGCAAATTAGTTACAATCCGGTTACAACTTGTAACAGAAAGGTGTGTCAACGATGAAGAAATGGTGCGCATCCGCGCTCCTATGCGCGGCCCTGCTGCTGGGCCCCAGCGCCCAGGCGGCCGGTTCCGTGCTGGTGGACGGGGCTCCCCTGGAAAACAACGCCTCCGCCCAGGTCCGCAACAACACCACTTATGTCTCCCTCCGGACCGTGGCGCAGGCGCTCCGCCCCACCGCCACAGTGGTCTGGGAGAACGGGCAGGCCACCGTCCGGGACAGCACCCTCTCCCTCACCGCCCGCCCAGGCTCCATTTACATAGCGGCCAACGACCGGGCCATCTACCTCCCGGACGGGGTGCTTCTGGAGGACGGCTGCACGCTGGTCCCCGTCCGGGCGCTGGCCTCCGCCCTGGGCGCGCAGGTGGATTGGGACGCCGACACCGGCACGGTCTATATCACCTCCGGCGCCGCCGCCTTTGCCGCTTACGACAGCAACAGCCTCTATTGGCTCTCCCGCATCATCTCTGCGGAAAGCCAGGGGGAATCCCTGCTGGGCAAGATCGCCGTCGGCAACGTGGTGCTCAACCGGGTGGCAAGCGCGGAATTTCCCGACAGCATCTACGGTGTGATCTTCGACGACCGCTGGGGCGGCCAGTTTGAGCCGGTCCGGAACGGCTCCATCTATCAGGAGCCCACCGAGGAAAGCGTGCTGGCTGCCAAGCTGGTGCTGGAAGGGGCCAGCGTGGCGGGAAACAGTCTTTATTTTCTGTCCCCCTCTCTGACCAGTAACCACTGGATTATGAACAACCGGCCCTATGTCATGACCATCGGCTGCCATTGGTTTTATGCGTAATTGATCTTTGAGAGATCGGAAAAGAACGCGTCTTCGCTTTCCCGTGCGGCTTCGTAATCCTCCTCCACATCGGATTTTCCCACCGGCCATCGTGATATGGTGACACCCCGTCTCTCCTCCATTAGCGGGAACTTTTCCCGCGCCGGTGCGTCAAAAAAGCAGATTGATTCTTTGAAAGGAGTGTCCCTGCTGATGAAAAAGCATCTCTTGCCGCTTTTGCTCTGCCTCTCGCTCCTCGCGGGCTGCGCCGCTGCGGGAGCGGCCGCTCAGTCTGTCCCGAAGGCCGCCGGGGATGTGTCTATCCCCGTCCTCGACGCCGACAGCCACCTAGATACGTCCTACGCCGCCTTTGCCGCGGAGCTGCTGCGCCAATCCCGGACCGAGGGGGAGAATACGCTCCTCTCGCCGCTTTCGGTGATGCTGGCGCTGGGCATGACCGCCAACGGAGCCTCCGGGGAGACGCTGGCCGGGTTCCAGTCTCTCTTCGGCATGGACCTGGACACCTTGAATGCCTACTGCGCCTCTGCGCTCAGCACGTATTCCAAGCTGGGCGGCTCCACCCAGGCCACGCTGGTCAACAGCCTGTGGTGCGATCCGGACCTGACGCTTGAGGATCGGTTCGTGGCCCGGTGCCAGCGGAACTACAGCGCAGAGCTCTATCAGGCCGACCTTTCGAGCGCCGCCACGGTGAAGGCGGTAAACGACTGGGTGAAGGAGGCCACCAAAGGCCTCATCCCCAACACGGTGGACCAATTCAGCGAGGATGCCGTACTGGCCCTGGTCAACGCCATCTACCTGAAAAATCAGTTTGAGCACCCCTTTGAAGCGCCTGTCTCAGATTGGGAAATGGACTTTACCGCGGAGGATGGGACGGTTTCCCATCCCAAGGGGATGAGCAACGGTATCCGGACGGAGCAGTATATCGCCGCCCGGAAGGGACAGGGCGTGGTCCTGCCTTATGATGATGGGCATCTGGGCTTCCTCCTCATGCTCCCGGACGAGGGAGTCTCCCTTACCGCTTATCTCGCCTCCTGGAATGGGGAGACGGCAGGCGCTCTTTTAAAGGCCCGCCAAGAGGCCAGGGTCTCCCTTGTCGTCCCCAAATTTGAAGTGGAGTGGTCCGGCTCTCTGGGAGACACGCTGGCGGCTATGGGACTGGCGGACGCCTTCGATCCGTCCGCAGCCGATTTCTCAGCTATGGGGAGCGTGCCGGGCAAAAGCCTCTGCGTTGGGGACGTGATCCATAAGACGGTGTTGAAGGTCAACGAGAAGGGCACCGAGGCCGCCGCCGTCACGGCGGCGGTCATGAAGGCCACCAGCGCCGCCCCCGCAGAGGACCCCATTGTCCTTCGCTTCGACCGCCCCTTCGTCTGCGGCATCGTGGACCTGGAAACCGGTGCGCCGCTGTTTCTCGGCACAGTGGAAAATCTGACATAGTAGGTCCCAGAAGAGCCAACCGGCACATCGTGTATGGTGGTGGATCTGCGTATGTTACCCCGCGCTCCAAGGTGAAGCTGGTGGCCAAAATGCTTAAGGCCGTCCATGCTCAGGAGAGCAAGAAAGCCGCCCGCGAGAAAGCCAGAGCCGTTGTGGAAGAACTGCGGGCGATGAAGCGGAAGGGGGCCGCCAAGAAGGCGGAAGACGGCGTTGAGGAGACGCTGACTTACTGCGAGTTCCCGTTTGAGCAGTGGACTCGCATCCGGACCAATAATGTCATTGAGCGGCTCAACCGGGAGATCCGCCGCAGGACCCGTGTGGTGGGCACTTTCCCAGACGGCAACCCCGCCCTCATGCTAGTTTGTGCCCGCCTGCGCCATGGGGCCGGTACCCAGTGGGGCAACAAGAAGTACATGAACATGAAGCATCTGGAGGGCGCCCTGTAGGACGCCTCTGTTGCCAGCTGACTTCATTTTCACGAGATCTGTAAACTAATTTGCGCATAACTCTTGACGGCACCAACGTCTACTTTACCGACCCTTACTGCGCTTGGCAGAAGGGTACCAACGAAAATTGGAGCGGCCTGCTCCAGGAGTTCTGCCCGAAAGGCAGAGCTCTGTCTCGTGCTGCTCCCACCACTCAAAAACGAGGCCTGGCGTTGATTCACGCCAGGCCTCAATCCGCCCAGGAATTATGGGACTTCGAACTCAAGTTCGGTTGCACTTAGTTTGACAATTCACTCGCTTCTTCTTAATCCCCAAACACCGAACTGGTGTTGGAGGAGACGACCTCCCCGGGGTTCTCGGAGGAGTTGGCCTCCGACCACGCCCGCTCCAGGGCCGCCCAGTCGCGGACCGGCCGCAGATCGGTCCAGACCTCGTAGACATTCCCATTCTTGTCGTACTTCGGGTCATAATTGTGGGAGTTGGTGGCCTCCTGCACGTCGGCGTAGTACCACTTGGCCGTATCCGTGTTGTCCGGCCAGGTGATCATATCGTCCAGCAGGTAGTCCTTGTGGGGCGCGCGCTCCAGGACCCGGTTGATAATGGTAATGGCCTCCGCCCGGGTGATGTCGTTGTCGGGCCGGAAGGTGCCGTCGGTGTAGCCCTTGACCAGATTGTTTATGTACGCCCGGTTGATCTCGTTGCTGGCCCAGTGCCCGCCGATGTCGCTGAACTGGTCCTCCCCCTCGTACTCGCCGCCGAAGAAGCGGACGGCGATGGCGGCGAACTCGGCACGGGTGATGGACGCGTCGGGATCAAACAGATTGCCCGGCTTGCCATAGAGGATACCGGCGTTGGACAGCGTGGACACAGCGTTGTTATACCAGGCGCCAGCATCCACGTCGCCGTAGGAATTGCTCTGGCTCCAGTAGTGGCCGCGGGAGTCCTCTGTCAGCAGACGGAAGAAGATGGTAGCCACCTCGGCGCGGGTGATCTCGGCCTCGGGATGGACCAAGCCGTCGTCCCGGCCGATGATGTAGGCAAAGTGGTCGCCCTTCTCCAGCTCGGGCAGGGGACCCAGAGGTGGATTCGTCTCAGGGATTTCGGTCCCGCCGCCACCGCCGCCGCCACCGCCGGGGATGTACTCAGCGGTGAACACCCACGCCACCGCGCCCTGCAGGCCCTGGAGGCCGTTCCCAGCCGTCAGGGGGATGTTCAAAGTGACGCTCAAGTCCAGCGTGTCGCTACTCTTCAATTTTCCCAGTTTGACGCCCTCGGCCAGGCTTCCCTCAGCCAGGACGGTCTCCCCCTGCTTTACCGTCAGGGTGACGCCCTCCGCATCCAGGAGCTCGGCGTAGTTCAGCTTCTCGTCGGCGCTGATGCCGTCCCCCTCCGACTCGACCTTGAGGTACATGTTGACCGAGCCTCTCCCCGTGCCGGACACCTTGACCTTGATCGCCTGGCTGACAGCGTCGCCCGGCATCAGGTTTTTCAGGTCCCGGAAGAGGTCGGGGTACTGATGGCCGTGTTCGTCACTGTAGGCGGCCACGTTGGTGAATTGGAACTGTTTTACACTGTGGTCATAGGTGACCGTGGGCACACCGTCATCCGCCAGGGCGGTGACCGCCACGAGGCCCACCATCAGCGCCGCCGCCAGACCCATGGACAGCAGGGCGCGCAATTTGGTTTTCTTCATAGCATGTCACCTCCTCACGGTTGCTGAATTAGAAGCATCGTGCCATCGACTCCGGTCACTGCGCCCCCCTTGTCCTTCCCCCACATGGCCGTTACAGCTCTTGTGGGATCAGCCTGAATGGAGTCGGCCATGACCTGGAGGTTCATCTGGTAGCCGTTCTCCGTCGTAACGGTCGCCTTTTCGAGCAAAACCGCTGTACGGCCTCCTGGGGCCACTGGCTCTTTGTAGTACCAATACCCGTCCGTTCCTTTCAGCCACTTTCCTGAATTGCCCCAAGTGATGGATAAATCGTCCAGACTGGCCGGTTCGGCCACCGCATTGCCGTTTTCGTCCTCCCAGGTGGGGACCAGCGCCACACGGATATAGGCTTCCACTTCGCCGGTGTTTTTCACCTGGACATTGCTTTTGGTCTGTTTGTCAAATCCTTCTTCAATCTTCACGCCCGGCGTGGCAACGGTGAAGGTGTTAGTGATAGCGCTGGTGTGGGCGGTGAGCCAGGCCAGAGTACCACCCACCGACATGAACAGCACCATAAGAAGGGCTGCCGCAGCCAGCGGCGTCAGCCTGCGCCTCTTCAAAACGCGCTTTCCTCGATAACTCGCCATGGCTTACACCTCCTCCCCGTTCAGCTCAAGTTTCTTTTCCGGCAGGGCTGCGGGCTGGATGTCCTGTGCCTGATTCGTGGTCACCACATCAAACACGTTGTCCGCCTTGTCGCTGGCGCCAAACCAGTTGCTGGTCTTCTCGTTGGTAAAGGAGACGGTCCCGGCGCCGCCGCCGGGGACGGTGACATCCTTGCTGGCGTTACCCTCACACTCGTACTTCCAAGACCAGCCGGTGCGCTCGGCGACGGTGTAGCTTCCGGCGGTCAGGCCCTGAATCGTCGTGCTGCCCTTGCCGTCGGCATCGCAGCTTATGACCACCGTGTAGGTCTTGCCCCCACCTGTTACATCAAAGATGAAGTCCTGCTCCACCCCGCCCTTGACGGTTTTTTCGATGGTCAAGCTGCCCTGGTTGGGCTCAAACTTAGCGTAGTAGGTGGCGGCCACGTTCTTGCCGGCTACCTTTTCAGGAACATACTTGCTGTCAGCAGACACCCGGGTCGTGCAGGCCGCGTCGCTGTACCAGCCCACGAAGCGGTATTCCTCACTGCTGGCCGTGGCGGTGGAGCCATTGGCGATGCCGTTGAGGACTTTTACGGTCTCGCTGGCGGGGACAACCGTGCCGCAGCCATCCGGGCCGACCACCTGATAGTGGATAGCGACCGTCTTCTCCTGATAGTAGAAGGTAATGACGTTCAGCTTGGCCTCCGTCTGGCTTGCCTCAATTCGGATGTTCAGGGTCTGGGAGGTGGGAGCCACTGGGTCATAGTCCTCAATGGAGATGGCCGCCTCGGAAATGACCGCCCCATACCTGCCTTTGCCGTCCTTGGGGTCTGCCAGCGGTTCACCGGTCCCCTGCTCCAGATAGCGCACCTGATAGGGGTACTCATTTCGGGTGTAATACAGCTTGAGCTCCAAGCCGCCGGCCGTCAGTTTGCCGCTGGCTACCGTACCCTCCACCGTGGAGTCATAGGTAAAGCCGGGGATGGTGAGGGGGTCGGCGGTGTAGGTCGTGCCGATGTCGCCCACAGCCTGGGAAGAGGCGTACTCCGTCCAGGTCGCCCCGTCGGTATTCTGGGTGTAGTGGGTGATCTTGTAGTAGGCGTGGGTGGTATCCTTGGTATAGTAGAAGATGATCTCGTTGACCGCGCCCTCTTCCGCGCTGACTACCAGACGCTTCTGGTAGGCGTCGGGCATCATGCCGGAGACGGGCACGAAGGTCTCGGTGACCACGGCCTTCCGGTTGTTGTCGACCGTCTTTGTATCAGCCACGGGTTCACCAGTCTCTTTGTTCAGGTACCGGACGGTGTAGGGTACAGCATCCTTCTGGATGTACTCGAAGGTAAAGATGTTCTTGGTCGGGTCGTCAATGTCAATGGTCAGGGAGTGGGACTTCACCACGGGGAAGTAGCCCTCCTGATAGCCGTCATAGAGGTCGGCGCCGCCCTTGGCCTCAAAGGTCTTGGTGACGCCCGCCAGACCGGAGCCGGTGGTGCGCGCGGCGATCTCGGTGTCAGTATCCTGGAGCTTGTAGGAGATGGTATATTCCATCAGTGTGTTGGAGCTCCACTTGCCGTAAACCTTCAGATTTTTGTTGACGGGCATGTTGGCAAAGTCAAATGCCTTCTCCACGCCGTTGTCCAGGTAGAACCAGCCCACAAAGGTATAGCTGCCGTTGGCGGGGTCTGCGGGAGCCGGGTCCGCCAAACTGCCGTGGGAGACCGTCTGGTCGGAGTGGGTGTCGAGTTTGGTCCCAGCCTCCAGCGCGGCCTTATCCAGATAGAACTCCACCGTGTGGGTGACGGGCACCCACTTGGCGTAGAGAATCATATTGTTGGCGGGCATAGTGTGCTCGGTCAGCTTAAACTCTGCTCCGGTGCACTCGGGATTCAGATACCAGCCGCCGAAGGTCACCGAACCGGGCTCGTAGGCGCTGGGCACAGCGGGTCTATAGTCCTGATAATTGCTCAAAGGGGCCTCATACTTCACGCTCTCAGTTTTGACGTCCTCGTAACCGTCATTGAAGGTCAGGGTGTAGCTGTTGCGGGTATAGTAGAAAGCCGCACCGCTGCAACTGCTACCGTTGCTAGTACCGTGATGATAGGTGAATCCTTCGAATTCATAGCGGTCCTCACTGGTAACAGTGTAGCCGCCAACGCCAGAAACTTCGAACAGCTTGACTGTATAGGCACCGTTCAGGTCTTCGCCGTAATAAGTCATCGTACCTTCATTGCCAGAGCTTCCACGGTTATAATAGGTTGCACTCGTTTCCGGCATGACTCCGAAATAGTTGGTGTAGGGGCCACCACCGCTACTCTTTGCGGACCAAAAGGTGCTTCCAGCATTTTCGGCTACCGCCTCATATTGGTTTTTGATATTTGCGCCCCACTTGGCGGTAATGGTCTCAGTCTTTCGATAGTCACCATTTTTATAGTCGTACTTAAAGGTGAGGGCCTTCTCTGTGCGGTCGTAATAGACATTGACCACGCTTGAGCCATCGGCGGCCACGGTTACAGTGTCGGAGCGGACAAATTTCCACAGCCCGGCATCCAGGCCCGCGCCGCCCACGTAGCAACTGGAGGTATGGGTGTGCTCCGTTTTGCCACAGCCCAAGCAGGCATCGGTGTGGGTGTGGGTGCTCTCAGTCTTGCCACAGATAGTGGGAGCAATCGACCCTGATGCAGTAGATCCTGTGTAGTAGTACCACGTACCCTTAATATAAATATAGGTATTAAACGTTCCCTTATACACCTGACCCTCAGCAGGGTTCCTCGGCTTTCCAGTGCTGCCGCTACTAGCCCTATCTCCTACTCCAGCATAGCAGCCGGTACTGTGTGTATGGCTACTCTGCCCGCAGGTATAGCATGTATCGTCATGAGTATGCTCCTCCTGACCACAAATCAGGAGGCCATCCTCACTATAAGTAAACTCCGTGCCGGGCTTTACATTGACTTCCGCAGAGTCGAGATAGGAATATTCCTCGTCATCCGCGTTCTCGCCCCAGAACACAATCGTGACCTTAGCGGTGTCGTCCGGCTGCCAAAGCGCCTTGTAGGTCTTGTTCCCGGCGGGCATTTTGTCGGGCAGGTCCACACCAGTCGTTCCGTCCTCAGACCACCCCTTAAAGGTATACCCAGCCTTGGTGGGCGTACCCACATCAACGATGGGCGTGCCGTAGCGGGCGTAGATGGGCTCCACGCCGTAGCCGCCGTCCAGGTCGAACAGCATCAGACTGTAGATGCGGTCATAATAGACCTCCACCACGGTGCTGCCGTCGGCGGCGATGGCGGGCTTCTCATACAGCAGCGAATAGAAGCCCTCAGGGTTATTCTCGGTGTCATCGTCTTTGTCCCAAGCCACCTCGGGCACGTTGGAGTTGGTCAGGCCCTGCCTGGTCTCCCACTCTGCCTCCGTATACTGGTCGTTGTCCACGTTCTGCTGATAGTGGATGACGGTGTAGTCCACGTTGGTGGGCTTGTAGACCACGGTGATCGTGTGGTCCTTCTGAATGTCGGTATAGTTCAGTTCAATGGAGGAAGAGGTTTCCGCCGCTTCGCCCACATAGGGCAGATAGCCCTGCACGACCGGGAAGGTGACCGTAGCGCTGAAAGGGCTGCCCGCGGCCAGGCTGGCGGTGTAGGGGTCGGCTACCATCTCGCCATTCTCGAACACATAGCGGATGACCACATTGTAGGTCGCCGGGGTAGGCGTCTCATTCGCCAGAAGCATCCGTTTCAGGGAATAACCATGGACCACAGGGGTGCTGTAGTCCACTGCGCCGGCCTCCTCGCCGGAGGCATCTTCCCCTTCCGCCGCTGGCTCCTCGGTGGGCGCGGGGGCCTCGGGTTCCTCGGTGGGCGCAGGGGCCTCGGGTTCCTCAGTGGCTGCGGGGGCCTCAGGCTCCTCGGTGGGCGCAGGGGCCTCGGGTTCCTCAGTGGCCGCGGGGGCCTCAGGTTCCTCGGTGGGCGCGGGGGCCTCGGGTTCCTCGGTGGCCGCCGGGGCCTCGGGTTCCTCCACAGGCTCCTCCGGCAACTCGACCACGGCAGGCTCAGTCACGATGGCCACCACCGGCTCCTCCGGCAGCTCAATGACGGTGGGCTCGGTCACAATGACCACCACAGGCTCGCTCAGGATGGTCTCCCCGCCGATGACACTGCGGCAGCGCACATAGGCCTGGCTGTTTTCGTCCAGCAGGTTGGCCACCATAGGGTAGCTCAGATTACACTCCGCCTCGGTCTGGCCAAAGATATCCACCCACAGCTCCGGGGATTCCATCACCCGGATCTGCCACTGATAGGTCTCGGCGTCCGCAGGGTCTGCCGTGAGGACCGTCTTTTCGTTTTCCGGCAGCTCGACCGCCTCGACCGCGTCCTCCTCCAGCATCAGGGCGAGCGTACTCACATCCGGCTCGAGCCCCGGCTCGAAGGCGTAGGCCGGGACCATGCCCGCAAGCAGACCCAGGCACAGCGCCAGCGCCAAAATTCGTTTCTTCATCCTAAGTCACACCTCTTTTCCGGGCGTCACGCCGCCGCCGGCCAGCCCTGCACGTCCAGGACCGTGCCCCCGGCCGGGATCGGATTGTTCTTCACCTGCACCGCCTGAGCCTCAATGTCGATATCAACGGTGCAATTCTGATATGCGTTGCCCATATCGGCCGCGAAAGTGACGGTATCAAACAGGGCCACGCGGTTTTCCTCGCCGGAGGCCACAGGCTCGGCGCAGTAATACCAGCCGTCCTTTTGCAGCCACTGCCGGGCATCCACATTCAGCGACACCACATCGCCGGAGAGCGGCGTACCATCCGCCCCGGTGACGGTCACCGCCACCTTCACACGGGTATAGAAGCTCTGGCTGCCGCTGTTCTCCACATAGGGGATCTTGGACACCGACTGGCCGGGCATCACGCCGGTGATCGGCTCGTCGGGATACTCGGCCAGTTGGCCGTCCGCACCCTGCTGCATCTCGTGCAGGGTCAGCTCCACGGTGCCGGTGGTAATCACGTTGGTGGCTCTGCCCTCCGCCGTGAAGTAGGCCAGGGTGCCCAGGGCGCACAGGGCCAGCACCGCGGCGATCACGCCGGCAATCGCAAGTCGTTTCTTCATCCTCTTACCGCCTTTCCGTCCGGAATCGAATGCTCTCTATGTTCACTGCTGTTCTCACAGGAATGGTCAAAGTCATGTGCGGGGATGGGGTCTGCAAGGGGTCTTTTCTGGCAGGGAGGCCGAAATCAATGGCGGAGGGGAGGGGGAAACTCCCCTCCGCCCGTTATGTCTGGGAACCGGTACCGCTGGGAATGGGAAATCAAGCCAGAAGGGTCTCGTCGGGGAACAGAGCCTTGAACGCCTCAGCGCGGGCGGCCTGCTTGGCGTCCGGATCCTCGGTGGTGTAGAAGCCCTCGGCCTGGATGGCGTAGGCAGTAATCACGATGCTGTAAGTACCGTCAGCCTTAATCATGTCCTGAGTCACGGTCGCGGGAACAGTGACCTCGTCAAAGTAGGTCACGGACTCGCCCGCCGCCTTGGGGCTGAGCACGCCCAGGATGACATAGCCTTTCTCGATGTCAGCGGCCATGATCTTGGGTTTGACAGTGCTGGAGAACCAGGCGCTGATCATTTCCTTGGGGTCGCTAACCTTCTGGGCAGTTGCCCAGTCCTTGATGAGCTTCCGGAAATCATCCGAGAGCTGTACCTTCATAAAGGTGTAGGCAGTCTGGCTGCCCTGCGCAACGTTGATGGTGGGGTCCTTGGCGATGGTCTTGCCGGGGATCAGGCGGACGTCGTCCGCACTCGTATCGCCCAGCCAGCCAGGCTCGGTCAGGGTGATGTCCACGTTGCCCACGGTAAAGGTGTTGGTCTTGCTCTCAGTGTCGGTGAAGTAGGCCAGAGACATGCCGATGACCAGAGTGGCCAGCATGCAGACGGCCAGAGCGGCAGTCAGAATCTTCTTCTTCATGATTTGGCTTCCTTTCTTCTATGTAATAGTTAATTCGGAGATTAATCAGGACTTAACAGTGTTCCAGGCACCAACAACGTTACTCTCAAAACCAGCGTGCTGGATGGCGTAGGCGGTCACAGTAATAGTGTCACCCTGAGCCGCCTCAATGGCCGCATTTCCGGCATTTTGATTGATGGTCACGCTTGTGAACACGGCAGGCAGAGTCTTGCCAGTGGCAGCATCAGCAGCGCTCACAGTGGTGTAGTACACATTCTCGCTTACGCCCTCACCAGTCAGCTTGGTCCAATTTGTGGTATCATAGTTGATGCCGTTTTCGGCCAAAACAGCAGCAATGTCAGCAGCCACATCGACCTTGACAAACACATAACAGGCCTCGCTGCCAGCAGTCACGGTGACGGTAGGGTCCTTGTTAATCACAGCACCGGGATAAATCTTTGCATTGTTGGGGTCCCACTTGGGCTCAGCGGCGGTGATGTTCAGGGAACCGACGGTAAAGGTGTTGATCAGTGCAGTGGGTTTAGAGGTCAAATAGGCCAGGGTGCCGCCGATGCCGATGGCCACGGCCAGCGCCAGGGAAAGTACCAGGGTCAGTGTCTTTTTCATGTGTTTTCTTCTCCTTTCTTCTCTTGGGGTCGCTTGTTTTGGGTACCGGGTAAGTTTATCAAATGCCTTTCGGCTTTCCCCCTGTATCAAGCTGGGCGGCGCGCTTTTTCTCCGCCGCCTTCCGGTCGGACCTTTCCGCCCATTTGAGCAGCTCGGGCGTGAACAGAAGCACCAGCAGCACGCCGATGACGCTCCAGCCCACGTACATGCCGGGCGGATGGGTGAGAAAATTGGACAGATAGCCCAGCTTGGGTATGCAAAACACCGGCTTGCCGATCAGATTCTTGAAGTGGACCGGCGCGCCGTCCACGGCGTCGTTGGCGTCGCCCTTGGTGGTGAAGCGCTGGTTCTCGCCGTCAATGTCCACCACCCGGTGGGTGGCCACCACCAGGTCCTCGTTCATGACAAAGGTGATGGGGTCCCCCACCTGAATCTGCTCCGCAGGGACCTTTTTGACATAAATCAGCGCGCCGGTGGGGTAGGTGGGCTCCATACTGCCGCTGAGGACCACGAAGGGGGTCAGCCCCACCAGCCGGACGCCCACCAGCAGCACCGCCAGCAGAACAACCGCCGCCACCAGCACCGTCGTCACGATATTCCACAGCCTTTTCAGCAGCGTGGGCATCGGCTTCCCTCCCGTTTGGTTACAAATTTCATTTTTGCTGCGCTGTTTGGCGCAATCATGCACTTTTTCTTGTGTCGCATCAAATTCCTACAAATATGCTTTGTTTTCTCAATTTTACGCAGAACATGGAACTATTTGTATGGTAACACTTTCGTGCAAGGAAGTCTACGCATAAAAGTAAAAATTTTTTACTAATCACTTCTCTTTTTGTAACCAAAGCATGCGTCCCCCTCACAAAACGTGTTTTGAGGGACTTCCAGCACCGTCGCCACGCTATTCCACAGCCTTTTCCGCAACGAGGGCATTGACTTCCCTCCCATTCGGTTACAAATTTCATTTTTTCTGCGCTGTTCCGCGCAACCATGTAGACTTTCCTGCGCAAGAGTGATACGATATCAACAGTGCTGGATTCTATGTAAAACGGCGAAATAACGGCACCTTTGATGGGACTTCTATCCTGCGCAGGAAAGTCTACGCATAAAAGCAAAAATTTTTTACAAATTACTTTTCTTTTTGTAACCGAAGCATGTGCTCCCATTTCAAAAATGTGTTTTGGGAGACTTTCAGCAGCGCCGCGGCCTGGCGGGAATTGAGCTCACCCTCCGCCCAGCGCGCCCGGACCTCCAGAAAATCCGCGGGCACCGGGATGGCCTCCCGCCCGAACCGCACGCCCCGCGCCTTGGCCGCCGTGATGCCCTCCCGCTGCCGCTGGCGGATGAACTCGCGCTCCGTCTGCGCCACATAGCTCAAAAGCTGTAGCACAATGTCCGAGATCAGCGTCCCCGTCAGATCCCGGTCCTGCCGCGTATCCAGAAGCGGCATGTCCAGCACCACAATGGCGGCCTGCTTCTCCTTCGTGATGAGCCGCCACTGCTCCAGAATCTCGTTGTCGTTGCGCCCCAGCCGGTCAATGCTCTTGACGAACAGCGTATCGCCCCGTCGAAGCCGGTGCAGCAATTGCTGATACCCCTGCCGGTCAAAGTCCTTGCCCGACTGCTTGTCCATATAGATTCTCTTTTCCTCTACCCCGGCTTTATAAAGGGCGTCGAGCTGTCTTGCCTCGTTCTGCTCGCGGGTGGATACCCGAATATAACCGTAGGTCTGCCGCATTACATGCTCCTCCTTTATTATTTTGATCCATTTATTCTAGGGAACCTGCCGCCCTATATTTCGGTCTTTTCCATAGAAAAAGGGAAAGCCCGGACCCTCAAAGCGAGGATTCGGGTCTTCTGCCTGTAGTGTTCCGATTTTCGGCGCTTCCATACGCCTGTTTCCGGCGGCCGCAACCGCCAGTTGCGAAATTTCAAAGGCGGCTTGGTGGACTTTTTGCGCCCCCCGGGCTATACTGGGTCCATCAAGCTTCAAAGGAGGACCCACCGATGTCCCTTGGCGAAACCATCCACCGGCTTCGCACCGAGCAGAACCTCTCCCAGGACGGCCTGGCCGACGCTCTGGGCGTCTCCCGCCAGTCCATCTCCAAATGGGAAACCGACAGCTCGGTCCCCGATCTGGACAAGCTGGTCAAGTTGAGCGGCGTATTTGGCGTTACACTGGATGAGCTGGTCCTGGGCGAGCGCCCCGCCCCCGCGCCGGACCCCGTCCCTCCGGCTCCGCCGCCGCAGGCCGCCTTCCCGCCCCGGAAAATCGCCGGGGCCATCCTGCTCTGCATGGGCTTTCTGGTGGTTCTGTCCTGTACGCTGCTGGGCTCCCTCCTCGCCGGGCTGATCTTCGCCTCTCCCCTTCTGCTCTGCAGCGCCGTGTGCTTCCTGCTCCGCACCCATACGGGGCTCTGGTGCGCATGGGCCGTCTGCATCCCCGTGGATGTCTACCTGCGCTATGCCACCGGAATCAACTGGCGGCTGACCCTGTTTACCCCCCATTTTCAGCCCAGCATGAACTACATCCGCCTAGCCACCGCGTGGGGGCAGTTGGCAGCCATGGTGCTGCTGGTCGCCCTGACCGCCGTGCTGCTCCGCAAAAAAGAGCTGGCGGACACCCGCCGCAGCCGGGGCCTGCTTCTCGGCGGCTGGGCTCTTTTCCTGCTTTCGTGCGTCCTGCCCTCCCTCCTCTGGTCCAGCCAGAGGTGGTTTGCCTTTTTCTTCGCCGCCCTGGACTGGGGCCGGATTGCCCTGCTGGCCGCCCTGCTGGTGCTGACACTCCGCTTCCTGCGGGGCCGAAGGGCGGAAAACACAGCCGCCTGCTGACCGGCGGTGGGGGGAGACGCGAGGTCTCTCCCCACCGTTTCTTTCTTTTTTTCTGGAAAGCATTTGCATCAGGCTTCCTGGAACGATATAATAAGCCATATTGAATGCCCATATCCAAAAGGAAAGGAGGGCCGCCCTGTGGGAAGGCAAAAGAAGATCAATCCGGCCGTCCTCTATTTCCCTGCCGGAATCCAGGAAAAACTGTGCTACCTGCGGCAATACCCGCTGACGGTCATCCACGCGCCGGCCGGCTTTGGCAAAAGCACCGCCCTGCGCCGTTTTTTTGAGCAGAATGTCTCCCCATCCACCCCGGTCCTGTGGCATACCTTCCTGGCCCGGCAGCCCTCCGCCTCCTGGCGCTCCATCTGTGCCCTGATCGGTCAGGCCGACCGAAAATGCGCCGACGAGCTGGCCGCCATCGGCCTGCCCGACAGCGACGTGCTGCCCGAGCTGGCGGAGGCGCTGGAAAATCTGGAGTGCAGCGAGGAGACCTATCTGGTGCTGGACAGCTTTGAGCTGTCTGGCCTGCCTACCCCGGAAACGCTGCTGGAGCTCTTCTCCAAGCAGGGGAGCGAGGGGCTCCACATCGTCGTCGTCACCCGGGAGCTGGCTGCCAGCGTCCTGCTCTCCAACCACCGCGTCTACCGGCTGGAGGCGGCGGATTTTACCTTCTCCGCCGCGGATACGGAGGGCTACTTCCGCCTGGCCGGGCTGGACGTGGCCCGTGGGCAGGCGCTGGCCGTCCACCAGGCAACCGGCGGCTGGGTGCTGGCGCTGCACATGCAGATCATGGCTTACCTGAAAAGCGGCGCCTTCTCCAGCGCCGATACCTACCAGCTCATCCAGCAGGTGGTGTGGGACGGGCTCACCGACGCCGCCCGGGAGCTCTTTCTGTCCGTATCCATCCTGCCCCACTTCACCCTCTCCCAGGCGGTCAGCCTCACCGGCCAGGATGTGGAGCAGACGGAGCAGCTCATGCTGGAGCAGGCCGCCTTCGTCCACTTCGACGAGGAGACCCACTCCTTTTACCTCCATACGATCTTTGCCGCCTTCCTCCGCAACAAGTTCCAGCTCCTGCCCGAAGCGCGCCGGAAGGCCATTTACCTGGCGGCCGGCGATCTGTCGGCCCGGGCCGGCGACCGGACCAACACCCTGCAGTTTTATTACTACTCCGGCGCGTGGGAAAAGCTGCTGGCCCTGCCCCTGACCAGCTACGACCTGGCGGACGTGCTCGACGAGACCACCAAGCCCATGATCGTCGATGTAGTCGAGCATACCCCATATGAAATCAAGGCCAGATACCCCTTTGCCATGGTGCCGCTGGCCTTTACCCTGTTCTTTCTGCACGAAAACGAAAAGCTGGTGGCCGCCAGCGGCGAGATCGAGCGGATCATCCGGGAGAGCGAGCTGTCCCAGCGCCAGAAGAACAGACTGCTGGGCGAGATGGAGCTGCTGCTCTCCTTCCTGGAGTACAACCGCATCGACGCCATGAGCCGGCGCCACCGGCGGGCGCTGGAGCTGCTGCGCGGTCCCGCCGCGCTCATCAACACCAAGAGCACCTGGACCTTCGGCTCCCCCTCCATCCTGTATATGTACTGGCGGGAGACCGGCAAGCTGTCGGAGGAGCTGGAGCAGATGGATGCGTGCATGCCCATCTACTACCGCCTGACCCAGGGACACGGCACCGGCGCGGAGCACATCATGCGGGCCGAGGCCCAGTTCCTCCACGGCGAGACGGAGGAGGCCGAGGTACTCTGCCACCGCGCCCTGTTCGCCGCCGACACCAGGCACCAAAACAGCATCTATCTGTGCGGCCTGTTCCTGTTGGCCCGGATCGCCCTGCTGCGGGGGGACAAGGCGCTGTTTCAAAACGCCGTCCAATCCATCGCCGAGCGCTCCCGGCAGAATGCCGAGGACCTGTGCCGCTACACCCAGGATCTGTGCCTGGGCTATCTCCACACTCTGCTGGGCAACGACCAGGCCGTGGCCCCGTGGCTGGCCGAGGGGGAGATCACCGACCGGCGTCTGGTGGTGATGACCCAGCCCTTCGCCTACATCGTCTATGGCCGCTGCCTGCTGCGGCGGCGGGAATACCGCAAGCTGCTGGGGGCCTGCCAGCACATG
>Ga0129308_1002029_pt1 | contig 18560 bp, 18 predicted proteins | sample L827metagenome_FD_94440 | JGI IMG/M metagenome (GOLD analysis project Ga0129308, IMG submission 94440) | Ring-tailed lemur group fecal microbial communities from Wisconsin, USA - L827 metagenome | ecosystem: Host-associated > Mammals > Digestive system > Large intestine > Fecal | place: USA... | reverse complement strand
GGTCGTCTATGAGCGAATCGCGAAGAAGCTCACCTATACCAACCATGGCGACGTTCGGGATCACAATATCGTAGGGCCGGTGCTGCTGTCGTCCGGCGTGTGCGAGGGTCAGAATGCCCTGCTGTTGCTCTGCTTCAGGCAGATCGGCATTCCCTGCATCAAGGTCTATGGGAGAGGGAAAAACGAAGCGCACTGCTGGACGATTGCCTGGATCAACGGCATCCCGGTCCACTGCGACGTCACATGGGAGAATTCACAGGAGGGCGTTGTCTGCTTTGACTATCTGAACCTGTCCGACAGCCAGATCGCGGGGGACCACGACGGCTTTCGGAGCGCCCGGGTTCCGGAATGCACATCAGGAGCGCTCAGCTATTACCGCTATCACGGCCTGTGTGTGGACTCTTTTCAGGACCTCAGAGCCAGACTCAGGGCGGATTCGTCGAGGAAGCGCTCCCCGATCCGGATCCATTTCAGCTATGATCCCCCATCCGGAGACTGCATGAGGGAAATTCAGAAGGCGTTTTCGCAGGAACGGATCGGAGGAAGCCACAGGCTCTACTACCATCCATGTCAAAAAAATCTGGTTTTGAAAATGATGTAATCCAAGGGCAAAGGAGAGAAAGCCATGTATCAATCAGTGATCCGAGACCCCGGAGGAGACGGACTGATCCGGATCCAGCCGGATGTGTGCGGACAGCGGTCCGCAATTGTAAACGGAAGCATTCTGCTTGTTCCGCCCGGAACGGCTGCGTTTGTCGCCATCAACGGTCTGCTTTCCCATCCCTATGGCCCCGGCAGATACGAAATCTTTACAGGGACCAACCCGTTTTTTGTGAGGCTCCGAAACATTCTGACGCGCGGGGACCCCGGAATCTCCGTCTCCGTATACTTTATATCCACGGAGAAGTCCCGGTTTCTCAAGCTCGGCACCGGGGAATTTCCCTTCCGGGAGCGCCGCTTCCGCATCACGTTGAAGGCGCTTGCGTCGTGCAACCTCTCCTTCTCCATTTCGGAGCCGTTGAAGACGCTCCGCAGGCTGATCGGCAGCTACAGCTCAGATTTCTCGGAGGAGGATATCGACCCCTGTATGGAGCAGATGGTCCTCGCGCCTGTGCGGGAGGCGCTTTCCAGAGAGATCGGCAGGCTCGACGTCACCGAATTCAACAGCAATCTCTCCCGGATCGGGAGCGCGGCGGCGACGGCAATCCGGTCCGGGCTTTCCGAGTATGGCATCAAGCTGGAGCGGTTTGACGTTTCGGCCATCAACGTTCCCGACGCCGAGCTTCGCCGCCTCAACGCGCTGGAGGAGGAATATGCAAGCGGAAAGACCAGGACGGACCTTGAACTCGACCATTTGCAGCGGGTATGGAACGGCAATGTCAGCAACCGCACCCTGGGCGAGATGATGACCGGAATCCCCTCCCGCGGCCAGACCGCTTCTGGCGGAGCTGCCGGGCCTCCCGGCGGAGCCGCCGGCGGAATGGCTCCCATGATGATGCAGATGATGATGCTTTCCCAGATGCTTCCGGCGCTGCGCGAGCCGCTGTCCGAGATGGCGCGCCACACCGATATGTTTGGCGGCACTTCGCCGTCCGACGCACAGAGCGGCACGTCCTCCGCGGAAGCGCCGCCGCCCATACCGGGCCGGTGCAGACGCTGCCCGTCGTGTAACGGAAGCGTGCTGCGCAGCAGCCGCGTTTGTCCGATCTGCGGATATCGATTTGATGAAAGGAATGAGTAATATGACACGAAAAAATTACGCCCTGATTCCCGTCTTTGCTGCAATTGTCCTGATCCCGCAGCTCCTGTTCTGGTGGCTGGCTCCCGTGTCGGCCGCCGGCCGTCTCGCGGTGTACATTGCAGGCACCCTTTTGACGGCCGGTATCCCCGTGGCCTGCTTCCTGACATACTGGAACAGCAACATCCGCAAGACGGCCGGGCTTTTGGTGGTCTCCGGCATCCTGGAGCTTGCAGTGATCGCCCTTTCCACCCTGCTTTTGGGAATCGACGCCGCGACCCGGTCGGTCGTGTTCGCGTTCGTAATCGCCGCGCTGGTCTGCCTGATTGTGCTGCTGCCGATGATCAGCGCAGCTCTGAGAGCGCAGAGACAAGGGGTATATCCGGCGGCGATTCCCGGCGAGCCGGACAGCCGGACCGCATCCTGCGCCCAGGATGACAGCCGCCCTGCGCCCAATGGAGCATCGCATCCATCCGCTCCCTTGCCGCGTCCGGCTCCTGCCCGCAAGCCCCTGCCGCCCAGAAACCGATAGACAGTCCGTGCGCTTCAGAAAGGTGGTGACGCTATGGAGCAGGTCTGCAGCCGGTGCGGCTGTTCCAGCTTCCATTACAACCGCAGAAGAATGAGAATGGAATGCGACCTGTGCGGCGCCCCGGCCCAGGATCCGCAGCGAGACCAGCAGCAAATGCATGATGACCGGACGTATGCCCAGGCGATGGGCCACCTCTCGGCCGGCAACTGGAATCAGGCCATGAACCTTTTGCGGCCGCTGCTGGAGCAGCATCCGACGGATACGAGATTGTATCTGGCCGTTTTGCGGGCGGCGACCCAGGATTTCAGGGACATGGACATGGGAAACACCGCCAACAGAGCCGCCGCCGCAGACGCATGGGACAAGCTGGTCCGGTTCAATGGCGTCACAGGCGAGATGCTCCGGTACAGCCGGCGGCGGTATGAGAAGAACCGGGAGCGGCTCTGTAAACGGAGAAACTGGATTCTCATGTGGAACTTTGCAGCGGCATTCTGTTCGATTGCCGCCGGGGCCTGCTTCGGGGCGGCGGACCATTGGACCGGGCTGCTCTGCGCAGGCGGTCTGGTCTGCTGTCTGTACAAGGTCTGCCGCGCACATCCCATCGAGGTGATCCGGCAGCTCGCAAGCGCCGCGCCGGAGGATCGAAACAATCCGTTTATTTAGGAGGCGTCTATGAAAAAGTTTTATGAGGGCGGGGAATATTTCGTCCTGTCTTCCTACCGCCTTGCGGCAGTGCCCGTCGCGGACGATGACGAGGCTGGCGCAGCCCTTGCAAAGACGATCTGTGAGGATGCCTGCTTCCTGTCCGCGGCGGGGAACGGGCAGACGTCCATCGAAATTCTCCGGATTGCGGGAAAACATACGGGCAGCAGGATCGACCACATTCTGACGGTCAGAACCCATGACCGCTCGGAGCAGGACTGCGTGCTCCGGCAGGAGGCGCTGGCGCAGGGCATTCTCTCTCTGCTGCATCAGGCCGGATATGTGGCCGGAGAAATCGCCTACGATGTCTACAGGAAGCTGCTTTCCGGGATGGATGCGGGCGCCGTATGGGCGCTCAGAAAGCAGGAGATTCAGGAATATGGCGTGCAGAGGACCTACAAATCGCCGGCTGTGGTAGAGGCCGTCGACTGGAAGCGAATCTATGCGGCGCTGGACGGCTCCGGCTGCAGTCTGTGCATCCAGATCATTCCGGCGCTGCTGCCGGGCGGCGAGCGCAGGCTGATTGTCCAAAACGCGGCGCAGTGTTCTCAGGCTGTGGACGGCATGGCCCCAGGCATGCGGGACAGCCTCGCCGTGGCGGCGGCGGAGCGCTGGAAGCACTTCGCGCAGGCGGTCTCAAATCCGTTCGCGGAGGTCAATATTCTGGTTGCCGGGCCGGTTGCGAATGCCGCTCTGGTCACGGCGCGGGTAAAGCAGTCCGTACAGGAGGCCGCCTTTGCCATCGTCGCCTTTTCGGGATACCGCGCATACAGCATCTATAACCAGCCGTGGAAAATCGCGCTTGCCCTGCGGGAAGCGGAGGCTTCGACCTTTGGAAAGTGGACCTCCGATGAGGCTTCGCAAATTTTCCGGCTGCCCTGCCAGAGCGGCTATTTCATCGGCGCTGCGGGAAACGTTTTTTCCCTGCTGCGGGAGACCGACCTTTTGCCGGAGCATCTGACGCGCTCCCAGCGCTTTCACCTAGGCAAATCCATTTTTTCTTCCCAGGACATCTTTCTGCCGCTGGACCAGTTTTTGCTGCACACTGCGGTGCTGGGGAAATCCGGCGTGGGGAAAACGACGCTTTTAAAGCAGATGATCGCCCGGTTTCAGGACTGCGGCATCCCTGTTTTGGTCATGGAGCCTGTGAAGCGGGAATACCGCGATCAGCTTGCCGGCATGAAAAACAGCCGAATCTTTACGGTGGAACGGCCGGTGACGCCGCTTCTCATCAATCCGTTTTATGTGCCGGATGGGGTGCCGCTCGGAGAGTACCGGAGCAGCCTGCTGTCGGCGTTTAAGGCCGCGTTTTCTCTGCCCGATCCGCTGCCCGCGCTCTTCGAAAAGGCAATCTCGGAGGCATATACGCAGTATGGCTGGACAGACATGAGCAGGAGCACGGATGAAAATGTCTCTCTGTTCGACATGGCGGACTTCGTCCGCGTTTTCAAGCGCGTGATTGCGGAATCGAGCTATAGCAGCGAAGTCAAGGGGAATATGATGTCCGGCGGCGCGTTCCGGCTCCAAAGCCTGATCGAGCGGTGTCCCCGTACCTTCGATACCGTCCGTTCCACATCCGTGGAGGACCTCCTGAACGGCTGCACGGTTTTGGAGATGGGGAGCCTGGAGCCGGAACAGAAATCTCTCGTCTCGGCACTGACGCTCATTCGCCTGTTGGCCTATCTGAAGGCCACAAGAGAAAGCGGCAGCCGCCTTCGCAATATCATTCTGATTGACGAGGCCCACGCGCTTCTCGACCAGGGAGAAGGAGCGACCCAGGAGGAAAAGGCGCTGAACAGCACCATGACACAGCTCATGATCAATGTCATTACGGAGATCCGGGCCTATGGCGTCGGCGTCATTTTCTCGGATCAGTCGCCGTCCCGGATCGGCGGGCGGATGCTCGACAATGTCGACAACGTTCTCTCCTTCCGGTTGAGCGGAGAGGAGGCGAACATGCTTCAGGCGCATGCCGGCGCGGACGACAGGCTCTGCGATGTGCTTCCCATGATGTCCGTGGGCGAGTTCGTCCTGAAAAACCGCTTTCTCCGATCGGCCCTGCCGGTCAGGATGGCGTACAATCCCGCTGCAGCAGAGGAACGGCACATCACGGACGAGGAGATCGTGAAAATGCAGGCGAAATACCTGGCATCTCACGCGAAAGACTACCGGCCCTTCGCTGCCTGCGAGAGCGCCGGATGCGGGCATTGTACGCTCGCCGTCCGGGAGGAGGCAAACAAATACGCCGCCCAGATTTTTTCCGAACGGCGCGCCAGGCTGAGAACGCCGGAGGATATCGCCGGACATGTCGTCCGGATTCCGGCCGTGCTATCGTCCCGGCTGGATGCCGGCGGCGCTGTGCCGTTTGACAAGGTCTGCGGATGCGTCGCAGTCCACCTCCTGAGAAGGTGCGCGATGGAAAACGGCGTTTCCTTCCGCGAATCCGCCGTCAGAAAACTGGTGTCAGACATGCGTGGACAGATAGAGAAAGGAGGCTCCGGCAGTGAGCGAATTTAACGATGTCTCGGCAGAGGTCTCCGAAGCGGCGGACATCGAGGCTTCGGATAAAGACGACTGGGGAGATTTTGATATGGAGGCCGTGGATGACCTCTGTGCAGAGAATGCGGATTTTTCCTTTGACCCCGGCGAAGCGCCGGACCTCTCCGAAGCGGAGAAGGCGGCGGACTACGCGCGGTCCTTTGGCTTTGACAAGGCCGCCGACTATATTTCGCGCCATTACGACGGGGACGAGTTCGTTCCCGGAGAGCCGATTCCGATTACAACCCGCAATATGGCCCTGGAGGGCGGGGAATCCGGCAACGGCGTCTCGTTTGAAAGGCGGACGGCGGAGCTGGCCGACGGCCTGTCGGTCGAAGGGGTGTTTCCGGAGTTTGACAGCATCCATCATGTGGAGCTGGGAGACGCCGCCAACGATCTGAGCCTTCACCAGCAGTTTCAGGCCTGCCGGGAGGATTTCCAGGACCACATGTTCGACAATCCCGAAAAGCTGGAGGGGCTGACGCTCGGCGCAATGGAGAGAATGGAGCTGCCCCAGGGATATACGCCGGAGGGATACACATGGCAGCACAATCCTGAAACCGGGAGCTTTGATCTGGTTAAGAGGGAGGACCATTCCGTCGGCCACACGGGCGGAAACGCCCTGTGGGGCAGTTGACGGCAGCCGTTTTCTCCAAATTAAGCGCATTCAGCCGCCGGAAGAAGAGAGCCGCTCTGGCTCTCTTCTTTTTTTGGAGATTTTCGCAGGTCCTCCGTATTCAGAGACAGCAAAGAAAGAAAGGATGAGCGGCATGAAGAATTACGAAACAATCATGGGCATCGGAAGCATGGACCTGCGCGGATTTTCCCTGGAGGAGCTTCCCGGTTCCTCGTTTGTGGTGGCGAGCGGCAAAATCGATGTCCCGGAGAGGAAGATGATTCTGGTGGATTCAATGACCGCACAGGAATCCCGGTTTTTCATGAACATGCGCAGAGGAGGCTTGACTGTATGAATTATCTTGTAAAAAAGGCTGTAAATCTCAACGGCCAGGACGTGGTCCTGGCGCCCATGGACGTCGACTTCGCCCACCGCACAATTTTGCTCACCGGGGAGATCAACGAGGACGCCGCGACGGTGGTCAATTCCGCCCTCCGGTGTCTTGCGCGGGACTCGGAAGAGGATATCACCATCTATATCCAGAGCCTTGGCGGCTCCGTTTCGGCCGGCCTGAGCATCTACGACACGGTAAAGGCGCTGAAGTGCGATGTTGCGACGGTTGCCTGCGGCATGGCGGCAAGCATGGGGGCGTTTCTTCTGGCTGCCGCCGGGACGAAGGGCAAGCGCTGGTGCCAGCCAAGCGCGGAGGTGCTGATTCACCAGCCGCTTGGCGGGACAAGCGGGCAGGCGTCCGATATCCGCATTCACGCGGAACATATTCTCAATATCCGCGCAAGACTCAACCGGATTTTTGCCGAATGCACCGGCCAGTCGTACAAAAAGATCGAACGGGACACGGAGCGGGACAACATCATGAGCGCGGAAGAGGCGCTTGAATACGGGCTTGTGGATCGGGTCGGAGACCCCATCTCCGAGTGGTGAACGGAGGGTACAGAATGAAGCAATCTGAAATTGTGAAGCCGGTCGGGCTTGAGACGCCCTGCGAGGAGATCGAACATACCTGCGGCAAGGCCCAACTGTATAAGCGGTGCGGCCTGCGGCCAAACCATCTCGTCATACCCCTGGATGCCGGCTCCGGAAGAACGACGTTCCTGGCATATATGACCGGGAGGTACCGGGAAGCAGGCGTTCTGGAGTTTGCCAGCGGCCTCGACGACTACATCGAAATCGCATTTGACGGCACGCTTTCGCAGCTCAAGCAGGCGTTTGCCGCGATTGACGCCGCGTCTGTGTACACCAACGAATACTGCAACATTGTCGGCATGGACATCAGCGGCATTGCCGCCCACCTCGGAGAGACGCAGTTTACCGAGTTTATGAAAAACTGCAAACGGGTCTGCGGCCACGCCTGCGTTGTCTTCTTCGTCCATACCGTGCCCAACAGAAATGAGGAAAAGCTCCTGGAGAAGCTGTGCGAAACAATCGGCAACATCCGGCGTCTTACGGTTGAGCCCTATACAAAGGACGACATGTGCGCCTTGATCGTCAAACGGATGACAGAGCGCGGCATCGAGATCCGGCATGCGGCGGCGTTCTGCGCTGCGCTGCTGGATATGGTTTCCAGGTTTGACGTCTCCAGCGTCAAGGATGCAAACGCCGCGGCGGACGCCCTCCTCCATTTCGCGGATTTCTCGGGCTTTACCCCCGTCGTGGATGAAAACAGCCTGAAGTCGATGATCGACGGTCGGGACAGGGAGACGGAGAGGAGGGAAGTGAAATGAGCAGAAGCGAGCGCTGGGATCCGCCAATCAACCCGATCCAGGACGACAGCGAAGCCCACTTCGCCGTCATCGGCCGCACCGGCAAGGGAAAGAGCCAGTGCTGCAGCCTTCCGTATATGAGAAGGTGCCTTGAGAAGGGGGAAAGCATTCTCATGCTGGACCCCAAAGGAGAGGGCTTCCGGAAGAATTTCTGCTATATCCCGGAGAACTATCAGATTTTTTGTATCGATTTCCGCAATCCCCGGAGAAGCCCCACAAAGTGGAATCCCCTGAGCGCGCCATACCGGCTGTTTTGCTCCGGGGACCCCGATGACAACGATGTCGCAAGCTCCATGATTAGCGAGTTCTGGAGCGGCGTCTATCCCCCGGAAGGCTCCGATCAATTCTGGCCCGACGCCTCGGCCCAATATGCCAAGGGCCTGACCTATGGCCTGTTTGAGACGGCCGCTCCGGATCAGATCAACCTCAACAATGTCGCAATTATGATGGAGCAGTCGGAAATCGGGCTTGGCGCCGGAACTGTGGTCAAGAGCTTCTATGATAATCTTCCCCTCGATTCGCTGGCCAAACGAAATCTGGCAACCTATGTTACGGGACCCAAGGATACCAGAGGATCCATTCACAGCGTGGCCGCAAGGGGGCTGGAGGTTTTCAGCCGCAGCAGGGGCCTGATGGAGATGCTCGGAGAAGACACGCTGAATATTCTGGATATCGATGTGGACCGTCCGTTCTTTTTCGTCGTGATTACGCCGGACGAGACGAACGTCTATGACAAGCTCTCCGGCCTCCTGATCTCCCAGGTCTCCGAGCACTTGATCCGCGTCGCCCAGGAACGTGGTGGGAGGCTCCCAATCCGGGTGAACATCATTCTGGAGGAGCTGGGCTCCGTGGGAAAGAGCATTCCGTCGCTTCCCAATCTGATGGTCGCGGGCCGCAGCCGCAACATCCGGCTGATGCTGATTCTTCAGAGCCAGTCGCAGCTTGTCGATGTCTATGGCAAGAGCAATGCGGAAATTATCAATTCCTGTATCGGCATTACGATCGGTTTTTCAACGAATAGCTGGGATACCCTGACCGAATGGGCGCAGCGCTGCGGAGAAAGACAGGTCGAGAGCAACGGTCATGTCGTCAAGGAGCAGCTAATCACGGCGCCGCAGCTTGCCGCAATGCCGACGGGTACCGCGCTGGTCCAGGTGGACAGCCGGCATAAGTTCATTGCGCGGCTTCCCTTTTATGATGAGATCTACGACACCTCGGGCTGGAAAGCCCCGCGGCTCCGTGCTTCGGCAGGGAAAAGCCGGCTCAAGCCGTTCAGCTTTGAGGCCCTGGTCCGGAGCCTCAAAAAAAGGCGGATAGAGTCCGATTTGACGGAAACGTCCAGAAGAAAGCCCCCGGAAAGGGCATTCGAGGTTCCCTTCCTGGAGGACTCTGGCGGCAGCATGATAGACTTTGCGAAGCTCGACGAAAAAATAACCGAGCTTGAGGCGGCGGAGGCAGAGCGGAAAAAGCGGGAGGCACCGAAGAAGCACCATGTCCTGATCCTTGGCGATCAGGGGAATAAGGCGAGCGTCGCGCAGGTGATCGCGGATGCGACAGGGGAAAGCCTGGCAAGCGCGTCCGGAAGGCTGCACAGCTTCCCCGTCGACATCGCGTTCAGCACCAGAAACGAAGCCATAAAATTCGCCAGAAATGTCACCAATGCGGGCGGCAAGGCGATCCTGCAAACGCCATAGTGAGGTGAGCTACAATGTATCCGGTCCTGAAAGAAGGCGTGTCTTTCGGAACCTTCCATGTGGGAGGTTCCGGGGCTGCCCACTACTATATCGAGAACGCGGACGGCGATCAATTTGAAGTCAGCCGCAGGCTTTGGAATGCCCTGCGGCAGGCGGATGGAACCGGGCCGCTGAAGCTGCCGGACCGGGGCCGTGAAATCCTCCCGGTGCTGAAGAGACATGGGTTGGTCCAAACCTCCAGGTTCGTCCGGGACGGCGGCCTCTTCAACCGCCTGGTCCTTTTCCCAATCGGCAGCAGGGTGCAAAAATACCGCCCGGTGTGCAGGGCTGTCAACGCCATGCTCCCGGCGGCGTCCATCCTTATCCTTGCGATCGGCGTCTGTCTGGCGCTTCTCTGCGGATCGGAAAAGGGGAATCCTGTCAACTGGTGGCTCTACTATGGACTTCTCGCCGGTTCCCTTGCGCTTCATGAGGGCGGCCACCTGGTCGCAGGGATTGCCTATGGGTACGAGATCAGCGACACGGGAATCCTTTTACTCGGAATCATCCCGATGGGCGCCTATGTGGCGCACAGGGAAAAGCGGGACGCAACAAGCCGCGAAAGGATCCAGTTTTCTCTGGCCGGAATAGAAGTGAATCTGCTGCTTGCGGGAAGCTGCTTCCTCGCGGCAGCGCTCTGCAAACCGCTGTCCGGTACCATGGTTTCCATTGCGTATGTGAACATGATTCTGGCGGGTGTGAACCTGCTTCCAACCTCCGGGCTGGATGGAGAATTTGTGCTGAGCGATATCTGCGGCGTGGACAACATCGGCAGGGCGGCAAAAAAATGGCTCCGCAGCAGAAAGCGCCGCCAAAAGCTGCGGTCCTCCGGATTGGCGGGATGTGTTTGCGGCTGCGCTTTCGTTTTCACGCTGGTCTCCAAGGTCCTGCTTTGGCTTGCTGTCGGCCTTGACGTCGTTGCGCTCCTTTTGTATCTGCTCTGAGAACCGCAGGGCCGGCGAAAACGCACTACCATAAAGAGCGCAGATATAGTATAATAGCCGCCCCAAAGCGGCTACTATACCTTTTCTTATTATGGCATCACAACGGCCGCAGAAAGACCGGCGGAGGTTCATTGACCAGGGGCTATAACCTTGCCGGTGACTTTCGCAGAGAGGTGAATGGCAACGATGGTAATGCTGGGGATTGACCGAATCCGCGAATATGACCGGCTTTTCAGGGAAAAAAAGAGGGCCTTATCACTAATTATTCCGGCGTGGAATTTATACCGCTCAATGAAAAGGTCGATTTTATGCCGGCGGCCCTGATTACGATGAAAACCATCCGGGAGCCGTATCCCAATCAATTCCAATTTGTGACGTATGCGAATGTGGGCTGTCTGGCGCAGCTTTCGGGCGATACAGACGCCGACGAGTATCTGGAAGACCGGCTCAGTCTGGAGGAGCTTTTAACCGACTGGGAGGCGCAGTCCGCCGACTTTGCGGCAGAGGTACAGGCACCGAGGAATACTATAAACAAACGCGGTGGAACTGATCGCGTTCTTCAGCAAGAAAGACGGTTGGAATCCCAGCACGGCGGTCTGGACGCACGGTGAAATCACGAAGCGGTGCCTGTCCAAAATAGATCACGTCGGTCCGCAACATTTTTGGGATAGCCTGGGAATGAGCCATCCTGCAGATTTTTCATGACATAAGGAAACTACTTGAGTTTGCGTTGCCCTCTGCCCCATTAACAGGGCAGAGGGCGTAAGAAAGGGGAAGAAAGATAATACAAGAATCCTGCTATAGATCACAGAAGCGTGACAAGTTTGAAAATCCAGTTGGCACTGATTCCAGCCGCAATACCACCTAATGTGTGGAACAAGATCGATTTTCCACTCAGTTCACGGTATCCAAGACCTTCCAGCATGGCAATATGTGTGCTGAGATATCCGCTCCAGCACATGCTGGTCGCGGTAAATACAGCAATGTCATTCGCAGTGGCCAATCCCTCTGATACCAATTTAGGAACAATAGAGATTGCAGCGCCGGCAGCGCCAAGCGAGGTGATCGGCACCGCTATCGACTCAGCAGAGGTAAAACCAAACAGCGGTTTCAAAATAAAGCTGAGCCTTTCACCAACCCAGGGAAGCAAAGCAACGCCTTCATAAGCCGCTCCGGTATAACCGCCGGCAGGCTTGGAAAATGTCAGCAGCATCACGACTGAACAAATAATAAGCACGCCTGGAATGATTTCAAGCCCGAGTTTGACGCCAGACTTTCCACCGTCTAACAGCGCTGCGAGAATTCTGGAGCCAACTCCGCCTTCACGAACGATGCGCTCATGAATCATGTCAAAATCGTCATCGCACTCGACCTCCACCGTTGGCGCTTCCGTACCAAACTTCTTTTTTGTATAGTGCGTCATCAGGCGCGTGCTCACAATCGACCCGATCACCGCTCCGACAAATCCGATTGCTGCTGCAGGCACAAAACTCTCTCCGATCGGCGATTTGATGCCGACCATAAATGCGATAATGATCAGTCCCATGCCAAAGCTGGTTCCGATATTGGTCAGCGGTGGAATCTGATACTTTTTAAAGTACCGTTTAAACGACTGGTTGCTGGCCAACGTCAAAATTGCTGGGTTATCCGAAAAGAAACAGGCAAAAATACCGACAACGGATGCACCTGGCAGGTCATAAACTGGCTTAATCAGTGGTGATAGAATTCGATTGAAGAGCGAAGTCACGCCAAACTCATTCAGGAGCTCTGCGATTGCGCCCGCGACCACAGAAATCGCCATGATATAAAACACCGTTGAAATCAAAAGATCATAGGCGGTGTTCATCAATGTGTTGATGAGATTCGCTGTGCCCATCACGCTTCCGAGCGCGCAGAAAAGAACGAGAAACAGTGCGATAAAGACAAAGCATTCCACACTGACGGCTTTTTTCCGAATCGGCTTCACATTGGGCTCCATGATTGCTTCCTCGTATTTTATAAATTAAAATAATCAGCAGTATTCCGAGATGATTGACAGGAAAACGGCCGTATCTTGAACCAGATTCGGAACAATGGTATATTCATTTGGCTGATGGGCCAGCTCATCCAGCGTTGACCATACCACCGTCGGAATACCATGCTTCCGCAGGATTGCACCACATGTTCCGCCGCCGATGCCTCCGCAAAACGCATTGACGCCGGCACTCTTCAAAATCTGCTGAAGTGTAGACGCTACCTTGCTGTCTGGAGAAGTAACCGGGGCTGCATCTGCACGCTGTGTAATCTCGTAGGAGATGCGGACTTTGTATGCATACTCGTATCTGCTGATGATGCGGTTGATGCACGAGAGAACTTCCTCCACCGTAAACTGCGGCAGAATTCGAAGATCCATTGCAAAAACATCACGCCCTGGAAGTACATTGGGACTTTCTACATTGGCAAATTTCTGCGTATATTCAAACGTGGAATATGGAGGATCAAAGAGATCGTCCTTGTAGGCAAACTGCGTGCGAAGCGTGTCTATGATCTCGACAGCCATTTTCGCGCCGACATAACCGGCGTTAATGCCAAGGTGTGGCATGGAACCGTGCGCCTGCTTACCTTGCACTGTAAACACCAGCCAAACCTGTGACTTTTCTGCGACTTCGATAAACGTGCCGTCGTGGCTACCGGCATCGGGTACTACCGCTTCATCCCGTTCGGAGAAAAGACCGGGGATATCAAACAGCGCATGCAGGCCATACTGACTGCCAGTTTCTTCATCCGCCGCAAACAGGAACGCAACATTGCATTTCGGCGTCAGCCCCATTTCTTTCATCATCAGACAAGTCTGCATCAGGCAGACAACTGCCTGTCCATTATCCTCGACGCCGAGTCCGTAGATCCTGTCTCCGATTCTTGTGGGCTGGAATGGATCTGTATTCCAGTCGTTCAGATCGCCTGGTGCTACCGTATCGGTATGTGCCATAAACCAGAGCGTTTTTTCTTTGTCTTCCGAGCCCTCGATTTTCACGATCAGCGTGGTTCTCTTTCCCTCCGGAACAGCATTGTCCTCAATATTATACTCCTGATAAGGAATGTTGTGCGCGTCAAAATATTTTTTCAGCCATGCGACGCGATTTGCTTCGCCATCGCCGCCCATGCGTGGATTCACACCGTGAATCATGCCAAGTTCAAAAACATTCTGAACCAGTTCGTCTTCACGCAAAGCAACCAGTTCCTTGATTGTCATAAAGCTCATATTGTACGCATAATAAAAACCATCCCAATGTCGGTCTTTATTATTTCCTCCTCTCAATCAGATGCGCTGCCAAAAAGAATAATCAAAAAATAGAAAGAGCCGGAACTGCTAATGCTTTGACCGATTAGCAGTCCCGGCATTACTGTGCTTTGCTGAAATTCTGCACCAGCTATTTATTTATTTCTTAGCGGGGAAATAGCGGATCAGAACGCTTTCCTCCGTCTTTTCGGTAGAAAGGCTGACGACTACCATCAGAATCAATGCAACAATGAATCCGGGGAGCACGGGATGCAGGCCGGTTGTATTATACGCAGTTAGGAACCAGATGCAGTATGCAACAAAGCCGCCGATAACAGCCGCAATCGCCCCCTGCTTGTTGGCTCGCTTCCAATAGAGACCGAATACAATGGGAACCCAGAACACTGCGCCGGATGCGCCAAAGTTGAACATCTGGAAGACCATGACTGTGCTGTCTCCATAGATGAGCGCCAGCGCAGTTCCGATGATGGCAACCAGAACAACGCCAAGGCGGATGGTGAGAAGACGCTTCTTGTCATCGTTCTCATATTTGCCAAGGGTTCTGACAACGAGGTCATTGCCGAAAGCAGCGCCCGCGGTCAGCAGGCAGGAGTCAATCGTGGAGATAACCAATGCCGCAACAGCGGTCAGAAGAATCGCGGAGCCAACCGGCCCGAGAAGTGCCTGCGTCAGAATACCGAATGCTTGATCGGTATCGGTGAGACCGGGGAACATGACACGGGCAGTGCCGCCCATAATCATGGTGGAGAAATAGAACAGGAAAATTGCCACAGAGGAGATTGCCATGCTTTTCAGTACAGATCTGCTGCTTTTGGTGGAGAAGGTCTGTGCGAGGAAAACGGGGTGCGAGGAGTTGCCAATGCCCCAAACAGCTGCATTGGAGATACATGCAATCAAAGCTGCACCACTAAAGACGCCGCTTGCATCGGTAAAGGTGGTGACCAGCGAGGGATCCTGTGCGGCCATGTTCAGGTTCATCTGGCTGAGGCCGCCTTGGTTGATGAGGCAGACAATCGCAGTAATCAACAGACCGCCGATGCCGAGAAAGCCGCAGATTGTATCATTGATAGCAACAGCGAACATGCCGCCCAGAAGAACGAAGGCGATGGTAAATGCCGCGGAGACAAGAACCGAAAAATGATATTCCCAGCCGAGGAAGACCTGCAGCGTTTTGCCGAGGCCGATCAGCTCTGCTGCCGTGAAGATAACATACAGGAAGACAATTGCCACTGCAGACATACCGCGAATCGTCTTGGACTGATAGCGGTCCGCCAACAGGTCGGAAACGGTTTCCATACCGACGCCGGCGTGGACGCGGATTTTTCGGACGAGGAAGCAGCCGACAATCACCAGAGAAACTGCTGTGCCGATGATTGCGGTAAAACCGCTCCAACCATCTGCATACAGCCAGCCGACGAAGCCGACGCTGGAGGAACTGGAAAGGAAGGTTGCTGCGAACATACCGGCAGCCAGAATCGGGCCAATCGACGCGCCGCCGGTCAGGAAGCCGCGGGAGGTTTTTGCCTTTTTGCTGAAGATAAAGCCAAGTGCCAGAAGGATAATCAGAAATCCAAAGAGGAACACGCCACTGATAACAGCATTACTCATTTCTCATTCTCCTCCTTCGGCAGTTTTTTCATCTGGACTGCGATACCGATGCAATTTGCTAAGACCAAACCAACAATCAGCAACAGTACAGCCGTTGTGTCGGGGGGCAGATTAAACATACTTCTCTCCTTTCTTTGCGCGTTCGTGGGTAGGCTTTCGAACAGCGACAGCAGCCCCCCCTGCGGGGCCGGGGGCTGCTTCGCTGCGGATTTTGTGACAAACAAATAAGAAATTTGGGGATTCTGGATTAATATTCCAGTTCTCTGGCAATTCTGGCCAGTTCGACGACTTCGGGCGTCGGACCAACAACTTCGCCATCCTTCAGGAATAGTTCACCGTCCAGATAGACCGTGGAGGACATGCAGATGCCGTCAGTGTGGGAGGCGCCAGGGATACCGCCGGGGATATCTGACACTAGCTGCGGGCCGACGTTGCCAATGCCCCATTCGGTGCTGCCCCATACGCGCTCGTCTTCCACGACGTTGCCGGTGAGCTTGGCGCCAGGACCAAAACCGTAGGACGCGTGCGCAAGACGGAACATCTGCGGATCATTGAAGCTGCTGAGATACTCCTTCAGCGCAGCTGCATCCGCGCCGCCTTCAATCTTAGTCACTTCACCCTTCACGATGGTGCAGGTGATTTTGTCGCGCAGCAGACCGCTCGGGGGATCCATTGAGCCGTCGAATACCAGCGTGCCGTTGATGGTTTCAAACTTGGGGGACCAGCTGATTTGACCGCCCATCATCTTCCACTCGTTGGGGCCGACGGTGCCATCGGACGTATAGAAATCACGACCGGGCATATTTTCAAAGGTCAGATCCGTGCCGGCAGGCGTGGTGATCCGCATGCACTTTGCATTCTTAGTAATCTCTTCCGCTTTGCGGAGGAACACGCCGAGTTCTTTGTTGCGGACGCGGCCGATGTTGCGGATCAGCAGGTCTGCGGTCATGCCAACCAGGCAGATATAGCGGAGTTTTGTGTTCGCTGCAACAGCATCGTCAAACGCGGTGGAGTACAGCAGCCACTCATAGTTGTACTCGATCCAGATGTCGGTCTCTTTCAGTGCAGCCGTCAGAGATGCCATCGGCAGATCGGGGTCAGCGGCTTTGCCAACGCCACGAGGTGCAGCAAAGGTGATTACCATCGGCTTGCCACCCAGAGCATAAGCGGCCTGCGCAGTCGCTTCGACAACGTCCATGTGGGACTCGGTATCTGCCGTAATGCAGACTGTCTCGCCCTTCTTCAGACCCATGTTGTCGCGCAGCAGTTTTGTTGCGGCTTTTACTAATTCATACTGATACATGATGTACCCTCCTCAATTAGATTATGGCTCTATATTAAGCGATTTTTACAAATTATTCATCGGCAATACAAAATAAATTGTATAATATATTTTGTCACCAATCGACAAATTTTGTGATGTTTCACAATTTTTACGAAGGAGCTTGAAAAGCCCAAAGTATACATGATATGGTGAAAAATATAATGTATTGGGGTCAATCTGTTTTTGTAAAAGTGAAAGGATTACATCATGGAAAGCGCAACTGTTTCAAGCCTCTTAAAAATTCCCTCACTGACGCACAGCTATCTAGCAGCTGGTAGAAACGGCATTGGTAGAAAAATAGATCGATTGGATGTTTTAGAGCATCCGTGGCCAGAAGTAGAAATTTATTTGCTTCAGGATATCTTTTTAATGACATCTTTCTGGAGCTCCAAAAATAACAAAACCGCGCGAATTAATCTTGTCAAAGCCATGATTGAGCACGGTTGCGCCGGCATCGGGATCATGCCAGGGCTCCATCTTGGCAAGATGGTTGACCCAGAAATTATTGAATTGGGCAACCAGCATGATTTCCCAATCGTAATTTTGGATGAAGACTGCCGCTATAATGAAATAATAAAAGATTTTTATCAGTACACTCTCCTGCCACAAGCAAATGTACCACAACACCAGATTTATAAATTACTTACAATGCTGGATCAGTATAAAATGGACAGCAACCTCCTGCGCCTTGGGATTGACCTTGAACGAATGCTGGCGCATCCAATCTTAATAAGCAACGGTGATACGCACTATATTTCTGCACATATAGCGAATACAAAAGTACTCTCTAAAATTCAATCAATTTTTTGGGGAAGAAGTTATATTCCCTATACGCCGGTCTATCCCTATATTGACTCCTCCACAAACGTGGTTTGCGTCTTTGGAACAAACTCCTATATGGTGCTATTTGCTAATATTGCCACTGGTACATGCGAAGTGAATGCACTGTTTCTCGATATCGCAGTATATCTAATTCGCTTCTTTGATAATCAAAATACCGGGGAAGCTACAGCAGCAATTGACAAGGCTGAATTATCCGACACTGACCGTTACTACCTTTTTATTTAAAAACTCCACATCTTGCTCGATTTTTAAGCAAGAAAAGTAACGATTATTTTATTTACGACTACAATCGTACTTCCGGTTATTCAATTGGTCTCTGGCGCGATACAGAACAAGCCTCCGAAAGCGTATTTACTTCCTGTGCAAAACTCCTTCAGGAATATAATCTAACATGTCTGGTTTTTACGGACTACTCCATACAAGTAAGCCAAATTACAAAAATGTCAAAATACGTGATTGAGCAAATGGATCGCCTCATAATAAACGGCATTTTTACAATGGGCGAACTGCCAATTTTAAATCTGCTAAATATCGTACCAACAACCATGAAAGCAAGAATTATTAGTTACGGGAATCTCTATATAGACGAAAACACCAAACAGGTGTATCAGGACACAACACGCCTCTTTCTTGTGCTTCGAAGTATAAAAAAAGTCGCTGAACTATTTGGCGTACATACCAACACAGCAAAATACCGTATCCAAAAGGTCCTCAAGAATACGTACGGCGACGATTTTAATATCTTGGCGTCCCAACGTAGCATGGAATGCCTGCTTTCGCTGGAGAATCTAAAACTAGGGAACCTCTGAATAAATAGCGTTCATATCGCCCCAATCCGAATTGTTGGACGATTTTAGACCTGATTAAGGCGATTTCAGAGTAAAATAACCGAATTTCCTTGGACTTCTGCTTCGTTTCTCC
>Ga0129308_1002026_pt1 | contig 18563 bp, 18 predicted proteins | sample L827metagenome_FD_94440 | JGI IMG/M metagenome (GOLD analysis project Ga0129308, IMG submission 94440) | Ring-tailed lemur group fecal microbial communities from Wisconsin, USA - L827 metagenome | ecosystem: Host-associated > Mammals > Digestive system > Large intestine > Fecal | place: USA... | reverse complement strand
TTATATCCCCCGCCGCCGAATTTGCCTCCGGCATGGAGCACCGTAAAGACCACCTCAACAGCCGGGAGTCCGGCCTTCGTGTTGATCCCGACCGGGATACCGCGCCCGTTGTCCGTGACCGTCACGGAATTGTCCGGGTTGATCGTTACCGTGATCAGGCTGCAGAAGCCCGCAAGCGCCTCATCCACCGAATTATCGACTATCTCATAAACAAGATGATGAAGCCCTCTCGAAGAGGTACTCCCGATATACATTCCGGGTCTTTTTCTTACTGCCTCCAGACCTTCAAGAATCTGGATTTGATCTGCTCCGTATTCTTCGCTCATAAAAACCCTCCTATATCTGTTGTTTCGAAACCGTTCCCTCCACTACGCGGAACAGTCTGTTGATCTTAAAATGACAGCCCTCAAAATCGTCTATGCCGGTGCACGTAATAAACGTCTGGATATCATGAATACTCTCCAGCAGATATCTCTGCCTGCTGCTGTCCAGCTCCGAGAGCACATCGTCGAGCAGCAGTACCGGCGTATCCTTCACATTTTTCTTTACAATCTCAATCTCCGACAGCTTCAGAGACAACGCCGCCGTGCGCTGCTGGCCCTGCGAGCCGAACCGCCTGATATCGACTCCCCCCACAGAAAAGCACAGGTCGTCACGGTGAGGACCTGCGTTCGTAAGCTTTGTCCTGATATCTTTTTCGCGGTTGCATCTGAGTCTTTCGGCAAAGAGCTCCGGCTCCGTATCCTTCTCATACGAAAGCTGCGGAGCCTCCCTGCCGCCCGAGAGACGGCTGTGGATCTCTGCGAAGATCCCTCCGATCTCGTCGGCAAAGCTCTGCCTGCGTTTTATAATCACCGAGCCGTACTGCATGAGCTGTTCGTCGAGAATATCGAGCATCGGCCCGGATTCCGGGTAAAAATTGTAGTCCTTCAGAAGCTTGTTCCGCTGCGCGAGCGTCCTGTTGTAGTTCGTCAGGTTATACAGATAAATCTTGTCGAGCTGGCACAGCTCCATATCGAGAAAGCGCCGCCGTTCCGACGGCCCGTTCTTGATAATATTCAGATCCTCCGGCGAGAAAAATACAAAATTGCCAAGTCCGATCAGCTCGCCGGCCTTGCGCACAGGAACGCCGTTGATCGCGATCCCTTTCGTCCTGTTCTTCTTCAGATGCATATCAATCCGGTAGGGAATCTCCCCCCTGTGCATCCTCATACAGATATGCGATTCTTCTTCTCCAAAATGAATCACTTCCCGGTCCTTGCTCCCTCTGTGGGATCTCGTCGTCCCGCACAGATAGACCGACTCCAGAATATTCGTCTTGCCCTGGGCGTTATCCCCGTAAAAAAGGTTCGTCCCGGAGTCGAATTCCAGTTCAAGCGTATCGTAATTGCGGAAGTGATCCAGCTTAATCGAATCAACGATCATCTCTCTACATCCTTACACCTTATTCCACAATGCGGATCGTAACGTCATGGCAGACGACCTCATCCCCGGCATAGAGCTTCTTCCCCCGCTGGTATTCCACAGCGCCGTTGACCTTCGCCTCGCCATCCTGCACCAGATATTTCGCCTCAACGCCGGTCTGCGCGATCCCCGCAGCCTTCAGCGCCTGGCCGAGCTTGATAAATTCTTCTCTCAGTTTAATTTCTGTGATTTCCATAAAACTCCTTCTCCCTATGCATCCACGAAGTTCACCGGAAGAATCAGGTAAATATACGTCTGGTCCTCATCCCGGATAAAGCACGGCGCTTTCGGGTTCATGTAGTAAATATCAATCATCTCGTCGTCGATCACGCGCAGCGCATCGATCAGGAACTTGGGGTTAAAGCCGATCTTGATCTCCTTCCCCTCCATCTCAATATCGATGTTCTCATCCATCGATCCTGCCTGAGAAGTGATCTTAAGCTCCATTACGTTATCCGCAATGTGGAGAATAATCGGCCTCTTATCCCCCTCCTTTACGAGCAGCGTCGCACGGTCAATACAGTCGAGGAATTCGCGCTTGTTGATCGTCACTTTCGTCTCATAATCGTTGGAGAGCATCTGGTTCACACGGAAATAATTTCCCTCAATCAGTCTGGAAACGACGATCGTATCTTCAAATTCAAACAATATGTGATTTTCAGTGAAGAAGATATTGACCATATCCTCCGTACCGCCCGTCAGAATCTTGGACAGCTCGGTGAGCGTCTTGCCCGGAACGATAACCTTGCGGTTGTCATACGATTCCTTCAGCTCAATGCTGCGGATCGAAATACGGTGGCCGTCAAGCGAGACAACCTTCAACATATTTTCGTTGATTTCAAACAGTTCTCCAGTCATCATTTTGTTGCTGTCATTTGGTGCAATCGAGAAAATTGTCTGACGGATCACGTCTCTGAGTGTGAATTGAGATACACTGATACCGTAATCCTTCTCTACAAATGGAAGATAGGAGAAATCCTCTCCGTCTCTTCCCATAATCATGAACTTCGCTTTCTCGCATACAATAGAAGTATTGTTCTTTTCATCAGAGGTGATTGTCACATCACTGTCGGGAAGCTTACGGATGATTTCAGAGAAAAGCTTCGCTTCCAGTGCGACGATTCCCTTCTGGCTGATCAGTCCCTCTACTTTCGTCTCGATACCAAGCTCCATATCATTCGCCGTGAATTTGATTTCGTTTCTGGAAGCGTCGATCAGGATGCATTCAAGGATCGGCATTGTGGTTTTGGAGGAGACTGCTTTCATTACGGTATTAACACCCTTTTGCAGGTCATTTTTGTTGCAGATAATTTTCATCGTGGTGGCTGCTCCTTTCGGACTATCTATAAATTAAAAAAATCAGCAGTAATCTTATTAAGGGATGTGGATATGTGCAAAGTCTCCGTTTTCCGCGTATTTACGGCAAAAACGGATGGGTATAACTTTGTGAAACCGGCCCGGATACCGTTTGGATAACAGGCGGGTTATCAACACGTCCCTGATTTCCACAGCGAAAAATGATTCTTCGGAGAAATCCTGTCAACATCCGTCCACAGTGTATAAACACCTCTTCCCACTGTTTATCCTGTGGATAAGTGGATAACTTTGTGGATAACTCAGTTCGGATTAATCTTCTTTTTCAACACTTCAATCGTATTCCGGACAGAATCCGATGATTTTATCTCGGTCTCAATCTTCTTGGAGCCGTGCAGCACGGTCGAATGGTCGCGCCCGCCCATCTCCGAGCCGATTTTCTTGAGGCCGACGCTCGTCATGGTATTGCACAGGTACATTGCGACCTGCCTTGGGAATACAATCTCGGAATTGCGCTTGTTTCCCTTGATGTCGTCGGAGGTCACGTGGAAATGCTCTGCGACGATCGAGATAATGAACGACGGCGTGATCTCCTTCTTCTCATCAGGAGACACGATATCCTTGAGCGCTTCCTCCGCGAGCGCAACGGTGATCTCACGGTTCTCGAGGTTGCTGAGCGCCACGAGCTTGTTCAGCGCGCCCTCGAGCTCACGGATATTGGACTTGATGTTCATCGCTATGTACTTGATGACTTCATTATCGATATTATAGCCGTCGTTTTCTTCTTTCTTATGGAGGATCGCCATTCTGGTCTCGAAGTCCGGACTCGAAATATCAGCGATCAGGCCCCACTCAAAGCGTGAGCGCAGCCTTGCCTCCAGCGTCTCAATATCCTTCGGCGGTTTATCCGAGGATATGATAATCTGTTTTTTGTTGCCGTGGAGATCATTAAAGGTATGGAAAAACTCTTCCTGTGTCGCTTCTTTTCCTATAATAAACTGGATATCGTCAATCAGCAGCACATCGACATTGCGGTACTTCTCGCGGAACTTCGTCATCGCGGTGTTGTTGCCGTTACGGATGGAATCGATCAGCTCGTTCGTGAAAGTCTCACTCGTGACGTAGAGTACGCGTTTGTCCGGATTCTGATCCAGCACAAAATGAGCGATCGAATGCATCAGATGCGTCTTGCCGAGCCCGGCGCCCCCGTGGATGAACAGCGGATTGTACATCTTGCCCGGCGACTCCGCGACCGCGAGCGCTGCAGCATGCGCGAACTTATTGTTGTTGCCGACAACGAAGGTATCAAACGTGTATCTCGGATTCAGGTTGGCCTTCTCAGCGTCCTCGCTGTGGCTGTTCTTATTAATAGAGGCAAACTGCTTCGCCTCCGCCTTCTGTTTTGCCTGTTCAGGAAGGATGAATTCAATCTCATACTCCTTGCCTGTAAATTCCGCGATCGCGACCTTGATCGGAAACATATATTTCTTCGTAATATAATCAATCCCCATCTGCTCAGAGGGGACGAGAATCGTGACGGTATGCTCGTTAATGCTGTGAATCTGCAGCGGTTTGAGCCACGTTTTGAAAGAAATATCAGACAACTCGTGTTCAACTTTGACGGTGTAGAGAATTTCTTCCCATTTTTCTTTTAGTATGTCCATTCTTATAATCTCCAAAAAACCATTTTTTCCTACACTAATATTAAACCAAATGCGGGGATTTATCAATGATAAGTTTTTTACAGGGGGAAAAATATTTTATATTATAGAAGAATTTGGTATCCCGGACGAGAAGGCCATCGGGCAGTCTGAAAGTTCCGTAGCGCTCGTCTGCAAGTACTAAGGCCTTCAAATACCTCCGAATCTGCCGCCGGCAACTCGGAAAATGCGCCTGATGCACATTTTCCTCAAACAGTGCCGGCTAAAAATTCTGCTGGATCGCAGAATTTTTACAGATTCTACGGCATTTGAAGACCTAAGTACTTGCAAAGACTCGCTATAGTCACTTTCAGACTGCCCGATAGCCTTCTCTGACTGTGAATGCCGGAACTTTAATGTATATTATATATAGAAGAAACGGGTAAAGGAAAGCGTGTGTAAAGTGTGGATGGGGAGATTGTGGATAAGTTGGATAAAATGGGATTTTATTTACATAAAATGGTGGGGATAAGTTGGGGGGAGGGTTTTGTGAACAAGCTGTTCCACATTGTTCACAGGGGAGAAAAGGGCGTATTTTCAACAAAAAAGGGAAAATGGGGTGTGGATATAAACAGGCCGTCAAAAAGTTTTCCACAAGTTATCAACAAATTGTGGAAAACTTACGTCAACCTTCAGGTAGTCGGAATAATTGTGGATAAGTAGCCGGTTTTTGTGGCCGGCCTGTTGACGGACCGCAGCGGGCAAACCTGCCGGGGCCGGAAAAAACCTTATTTTCTGCTTGACTTACCCCCTTTTTGTGAATATAATCGAAGTGATGTTTTCCGATATATGATCAGAGAAGAACAGACTCTAATTTGGAAAAGGAGGTGCCGCGATATGAAAATGACATTTCAGCCGAAGAAGAGATCGAGAGCGAAGGTTCACGGTTTCAGAGCGAGAATGAGCACAGCAGGCGGAAGAAAAGTTTTAGCTGCCAGAAGAGCAAAAGGAAGAAAAGTGTTGTCAGCATAGGCCGCAGATTTGTGGCCTTTTCTTCTTATTACAGGAAAATAAGGAATAAGACATGATATTTTCAGAGTCCCTGAAAAAATACGGTGATTTCCAGCGTGTGTACACAAAGGGAAAATCTTATGCAAACAGATATCTGGTCATGTATGTTTGGAAACAGGACACGCAGAGGAACCGTATCGGTATTTCAGTCAGTAAAAAAGTCGGAAACAGTGTGGTAAGACACAGGCTTACACGGTTGATCCGGGAAAGTTATCGATTGAATGAAACGAAATTCGTTAGAGGTCTTGATATTGTAGTGATTGCGAGACCTGGCGCTAAAGAAAGAAATTTCTTTGAAATCGAGAGCGCGCTGCTTCATCTTGGCAGACTGCATTCAGTTGTGCGGGATGGAGAGAAGGAAGAAAACAAACATGAAGAGAGTGCTTATTTATCTGATTAAGCTCTATCAGAAGTATCTTTCGCCGATGAAAAGGACGTGCTGCCCGTATTTCCCGACGTGCTCCCAGTATGGACTGGAGGCAATTCAAAAATACGGCGCCCTGAAGGGCGGACTGCTGGCGGCGTGGCGCATCCTGCGCTGCAATCCTTTTTCAAAAGGCGGATATGATCCCGTTCCATAGGAGGAATTGAAGTAATGTTATTGACGAAAACGACCACTTTTATCATTGGGCCTGTCGCTACTCTGCTCGGCTACATTATGAACGCCATTTTCTGGCTGCAGGAGCAGATCGGCATCGCGAATATCGGTCTGTGTATCATTTTGTTCACAATCGTTATTTACATGCTGATGACTCCGCTGACGATCAAGCAGCAGAAGTTTTCAAAGCTTCAGAGCAAAATGAATCCTGAGCTTCAGGCAATTCAGAAGAAGTATAAGGGCAAGAATCAGGATCAGGCTGCAATGATGAAGATGAACGAGGAGACGAAGGCCGTCTACGAAAAGTACGGCGTGAGCCCGATGGGAAGATGTCTCCAGCTCCTTATCCAGATGCCGATTTTGTTCGCGCTCTACCGCGTGATCTGGAATGTTCCGGCATACGTTAACACGGTAAAAGAAGCTTTCCTGCCGCTTGCGCAGAGCCTTCTGAATACTTCCGGCGTGCAGGATTTCATGACGGAGGTTGCCAAGGCGAACGGCGTAGCGTTCAAGGAGATGACGGAGCTCACTTTGATCGACGTCCTCTATAAGTTCAAGCCGGACAACTGGGCGGAGCTTGCGAAAGCGTTCCCGGACCTGAAGAGTCTCGTGGAGAGCACCCAGAGCAGTGTTGACAAGATGAATTACTTCCTCGGTCTGAACATTGCCGACTCGCCGATGCAGATTATTACGGCTGCCATCGCATCAGGAGCGGTCCTGCTCGCGATCGGAGCTGCATTGATCCCGATTCTGTCGGCACTGTCACAGTGGTTTAATACGAAGCTGCTCGATACGTCGAATCAGGCGAATCAGCAGAACCAGCAGAATGACACGATGGCCAGCACCATGAAAACCATGAATACGGTAATGCCTCTTATGTCGGCGGTATTCTGCCTGACGCTCCCTGTCGGTATGGGTATCTACTGGATTGCAGGTGCCGTTGTGCGTTGCATCCAGCAGATTGTTGTCAATAAGAAGATTGACAAGGTCGATATCGATGAGCTTGTGAAGCAGAATGTCGAGAAGATCAACAAGAAGCGTGAGAAGCAGGGACTTCCGCCTCAGAGGATCACGAATACGGCGAAGCTGAATACGAAGAGCATCGAGCGTCCGGTGGTTTCCGAGGAGGAAAAGAAGGAGAAGATTCAGAAATCCACTGACTATTACAAGCAGAATACGACGGCGAAGCCGGGCAGTCTTGCTGCGAAGGCTCAGATGGTGAAGCAGTACAACGAGAGAACTGCGAAGAAGAAATAGGGGGTTATTTGTTATGAGTTCAGAAGCGATCAGAGTAACGGCAAAGACAGTAGCGGATGCGCTCACAGAGGCGTCGATCCAGCTTGGTACGAGCAGCGACAATATAGAGTATACCGTGATTGACGAGGGCTCAAAGGGCTTCTTCGGAATCGGCGGCCGCAAGGCGGTCATCGAGGCGAAGAAGAAATTCACGGACGAGGATCTGATGAAGGAAGTATTCGGCGATATAGACGGCAAACCGAAGAAGGAGCCGCGCAGAGAGCCGAAGAAGCCGCAGAAGAAGGAAGCTCCGGAGCAGAAGAAGAGCTTCTCCGAGTCAAAGAAGGACGCTGCGGAACCGAAGAAGAGCTTCTCCGAATCGAAGAAGGATGCTTCGGAGCCGAAAAAGAATTTTTCTGAGCCGAAGAAGGACGCTGCAGAGCCGAAAAAGAATTTCTCCGAGCCGAAGAAAAAGAATTTCGAGCCGAAGAATGATTATCAGGAGCCGAATAAAGAGGCAGCGGAGAGTGGGGACTCTGTAAAGGAATCCAAAAAGAGAGAAAACCGCAGGGACGGCCGCAGAGAGGGCGCTTCGAGAGATTCCAGGAAGGAATTCCGCAGGGAGGAGAAGCGGGATCAGGAGGCTGCTTCCCGTCCGGCGAAGGAGACTGCCGTACAGGAGAACGCTGAGGCGGCTGCTGCGGCCGGGACAGCGCAGACAGAAGCCGCGGAGCTTCCGAAGGCGCCGCGTGTACCGGCGGATCCGGCCGAGGCGACGAGAAGGGCAGAGGAGTTCCTGGGCGAGCTGTTCAGGACGATGGAAATGAACGTTTCCGTGACCTCGTCCTTTGAGGATGAGACGCTGTCGATCGATATTGCAGGAGACGATATGGGGCTTCTGATCGGCAAGAGAGGGCAGACGCTCGACTCGCTGCAGTATCTGACGAGTCTTGTTGTGAATAAGGGCAAGGCTTCCTACGTCAGAGTTAAGCTCGATACGGAGGATTACCGCAACCGCAGGAAGGCCACGCTTGAGAACCTGGCAAAGAATATTGCATTCAAGGTACGCAAGACAAGAAGACCTGTCTTCCTCGAGCCGATGAATCCGTATGAGAGAAGAATCATCCACTCTGCGCTGCAGAATGATCCGTATGTGACGACGCACAGCGAAGGCGACGAGCCGTGCAGGAAGGTCGTCGTGACGCTGCGTAAGGACCGTGCAGGCCGTCCGGGAGGAGACAGACGTCCGAACAGCCGTCAGGGAGGCCGCTACGGCTACAACAGCCGCAGAGACCGTTTTGACCGTCAGGAGCGCTCAGAGCGCTACAGCTACGGCATGGACGAGGAGACGGAGTCCGTGATTACGGAGGAGACGCCTGTTGTGCAGACGCCCGTGACAGAAGCTGTCGTTAAGGCGGATCCTGTTATGGAAAATGCTGTTGCAGAAAATACTGCTGCAGAGACAGTATCCGAACCGGCAGGTACCGCTGCGGAGACTACGCAGGAGTAAAGGATTTCCTTTGAAGAATATGATTTGCGCATGAGGGCGTCTGTCTCAGACAGACGCCCTTTGTTGGATAATAAGTGTGGTTCTGGCCTGACATCTATTGCAGGCTGTCCGGGATGGAAGAACCCGTAGCAAAATATAGTCAGGAGTTGTATAATGATGAAAATGCAGAGCGATACAATCGCTGCAATTTCTACCGCGCTGTCGCCTTCGGGAATCGGGATGATCCGCATCAGCGGGACCGGTGCGATAGCGGCTGCGGACCGCATATACCGTTCGAAGGGCGGCAGGAAAAGGCTTGTGGACCAACCGACGCACACGGTTCATTACGGTTTCATCTGCGATGGGGAAGAAGTGCTCGATGAGGTGCTGGTCACGCTGATGCGCGCTCCGAAAAGCTTTACCGCGGAGGATGTGGTCGAGATCAACTGTCACGGAGGGATCTGCGCGCTGCGGCGCGTGCTGGATGCCGTCCTGAAGCAGGGCGTCCGTCCGGCGGAGCCAGGGGAATTTACGAAGCGTGCGTTCCTGAACGGGCGGATCGATTTGTCCCAGGCGGAGTCCGTGATCGACGTGATCAACGCAAAAAATTCATATGCGCTCAAAAGCTCGGTGAGTCAGCTCCGCGGCTCCGTGCGGGAGGCGGTAGGCAGCCTCCGCAGCCGGATTCTGGAGCAGCTTGCCTTTATCGAAGCAGCTCTCGACGATCCGGAGCATATCAGTCTGGACGGCTACGACGCCAGATTGAAGGAGCAGACCGAAAAGCTGCTGGCAGAGCTTCGCAGGCTGATTGCGTCATCGGAGAATGGCAGACTTTTAAGAGAAGGAATCCAGACCGTGATTCTCGGCAAGCCAAACGCCGGAAAATCCTCTCTTCTCAATGTGCTGGTCGGATCGGAACGGGCGATCGTGACCGATATAGCCGGGACAACGCGGGATCTTCTTGAGGAGACGGTCAATCTGAACGGAATTACGCTGAATATCATTGATACGGCAGGCATCCGCCATTCCGCGGATGTGGTGGAACAGATCGGCGTGGACAGAGCGAGGGAGAGAGCGCAGAATGCGGATCTGATCCTGTATGTGGTAGATTCGTCGACAGCTCTGGATGAGAATGACAGGGAGATTCTATCTTATCTGAAGGGGAAAAAGGCGGTTGTAATCCTGAATAAGTCTGATCTGCCGCCCGTCACGACAGGAGAGGATATCCGAAAAGAGCTGGAAGCTGTCTGCGGTGCGGATTCTTGTATTGCCGCAGATTCTGAGGATAGCGAGAGCAGGGATGCGGCGGATGGAAATAGGGCTGTATCAGCCGGTTATTTTATCGTTGAGGTTTCCACGAAGCAGGAGAGTGGCATTGATGCGCTTGAGGATGAGATCCGCCGGATGTTCTGCGAAGGAGAGCTGTCGTACAACGATGAGGTGTGTATCACAAACGCGAGACAGAAAGCATGTCTCTGTGAGGCTGCAGAAGCGCTGAATAAGGTGCTTGAGAGCATAGCGTGCGGAATGCCCGAGGATTTCTATTCCATCGACCTTATGAGCGCTTACAGCGCCTTGGGAGAGGTTACGGGAGAGGCTGTCGGGGAGGATCTCGTGGACAAAATCTTCAGCAGCTTCTGCATGGGAAAGTGAGATCAGCCTTTCTGAAAAGGATGGTCATATGGATATTCTTCTGCGGATATGCAGATATGAATATAAATATGATTCTGCAGTAGAAGAATAACCTGTATACAGGTAGTCAAATTTAGTTGGGAAAATTATGAACAGAGTAGAAGAATATACAGATGTAGTAGTAGTTGGGGCCGGACATGCGGGCTGCGAGGCAGCGCTTGCGAGCGCGCGGCTCGGGATGGATACGGTCATGTTTACCGTGAGCGTCGACAGCATCGCTCTGATGCCGTGCAATCCGAATATCGGGGGCAGCTCAAAGGGGCATCTCGTGCGCGAGATCGATGCGCTCGGCGGGGAAATGGGTAAAAATATTGACAAGACCTTTATTCAGTCCAAAATGCTGAACAAATCAAAGGGGCCGGCCGTCCATTCCCTGCGCGCGCAGGCCGACAAGGCGGATTATTCGAGAAGCATGCGCAGCGTACTCGAACAGACGGAGCATCTTCGGATTAAACAGATGGAGGTCACGGAGCTGATTGTTGAGGATGGTATCCTGACGGGAGTGCGCACATACTCAGGCGCAGTATACCATTGCAGGGCTGCTGTGCTGTGTACCGGAACCTATTTAAAGGCGAGATGCATCTATGGGGACGTCAGCTCCTATACGGGGCCGAATGGGCTGCAGGCGGCCAATTACCTTACGGATTCCCTGCGCAAAAACGGGGTGGAGCTTTACCGGTTCAAGACGGGGACTCCCGCCAGAATTTCGCGCAAATCGATTGATTTTTCGAAGATGGAGGAGCAGAAGGGGGACGAGGTGATCATCCCGTTTTCCTTCACGACAGATCCGGCCTCCGTGCAGAAGGATCAGGTATCGTGCTGGCTGACTTACACAAATGAACGCACGCACGAGATCATCCGGAACAATCTGGACCGTTCCCCGCTGTACTCCGGGATGATTGAGGGGACGGGGCCGAGATACTGCCCGTCGATTGAGGACAAGGTAGTGAAGTTCTCCGACAAGGACCGCCATCAGGTATTTATAGAGCCGGAGGGCATCCACACGCAGGAGATGTACATCGGAGGCATGTCGAGCTCTCTGCCGGAGGATGTACAGCGTGATATGTACCGCACCGTACCGGGGCTGGAGCATGCAGAGATCGTGAGAAACGCGTATGCAATCGAGTATGACTGTATCGATGCAAGACAGCTCTCTCTTTCTCTTGAATTTAAGAATATAAAAGGACTTTTCAGCGCGGGACAGTTCAACGGCAGCTCAGGCTATGAGGAGGCCGCGGCCCAGGGCTTAATAGCAGGGATCAACGCTGCAAGAAAGCTTCAGGGAAAGGAACCGTTGATCCTCGACCGCTCAGAAGCGTATATCGGTGTCCTGATCGACGACCTTGTGACGAAGGAAAACCATGAGCCGTACCGTATGATGACGTCGCGCGCGGAATACAGGCTTCTGCTTCGTCAGGACAATGCGGATCTGAGGCTGACCAAAAAAGGATATGAAATAGGATTAATCGATGAAAATCGATATAAAAAACTGCTTCAGAAAGAGCGGGATATTGAGCAGGAGATTGCCCGTGTCCAATCAGTCTCAATCGGCGCGAATCAGCAGGTTCAGGAGTGTCTGGTGCGCTGCGGCAGCACAGAGCTGAAGACTTCGGCAACGCTGGCCGAGCTAATCAGACGTCCCGAGCTATCGTATCAGATGCTCGCTGAAATAGATCCGGACCGGCCTGACCTGCCCGCTGATGTGGGAGAACAGGTAAATATCAATATCAAATATGATGGATACCTTCAGCGGCAGCTCCGGCAGGTAGAGCAGTTCAAGCGTCTTGAGATGAGAAAATTGCCGGAGGATCTCGATTATGATGCGGTCCCGAGTCTGCGCACGGAAGCAAGGCAGAAGCTCAGGCAGTACAGGCCGTCCTCAATCGGTCAGGCGTCAAGACTTGCGGGTGTATCTCCGGCTGATATATCGGTGCTGCTGATCTATATGGAGCATAGACGGTAGTTGTGTGAAATAAACGTTTGATAAAAGGTGGAAGGAAAGGAGTATTTGTGGATAAGACAGATATTTTACGGGAAGCGTGTGGAAAAACAGGGATAGAGCTCTCCGACAGGCAGGTCGAACAGTTCATGATCTACTATGATTTTCTCGTGGAGAAGAATAAGGTCATGAATCTGACGGCGATCACTGAATTTGAGGATGTAGTTCTGAAGCATTTTGTGGACAGCATTGCCATTGTGCAGGCGGTCGATCCGAAGCAGTACAACAGCCTGATCGATGTCGGTACAGGAGCCGGATTTCCGGGAGTTCCGTTAAAGATTGTGTTCCCGCACCTCAATGTTGTACTGATGGATTCTCTCAACAAGAGAATACTGTTTTTGAATGAATTGATCGATAAACTTCAATGTAACAATATAAGGGCTGTTCATGCCAGAGCAGAGGATCTTGCCCGCCAGAAGGAATACAGGGCTTCGTTTGATATCTGTGTTTCGCGCGCAGTAGCCAATCTGTCTTCCCTGTCGGAGTACTGTCTTCCGTTTGTGAGAAGAGGAGGACTGTTTGTTTCTTATAAATCGATACAAATCGATGAAGAGATAAACGATTCGAAAAAAGCGGTCTTTCTCCTTGGAGGTAAACTCAGGGAAAAGAAAGAATTTTATCTTCCGGACAGTGAGATCGGGCGTTCTTTTGTGATAATAGAGAAGGTAAACGAGACGCCTGCAAAATATCCGCGCAAGGCCGGAATGCCGGCGAAAGAGCCGTTGGGAAGGTAATTCTGCTTACTAAACAGATAGAGAGTACTAAGTTTTTTGATAATATATGGATGATTATTTTAGTATAATTGTTTAAAAAATAGAAAATTTGTTAATAAGCAGCATCTGATGAAATTCCTGAAAATTTTGAAAGGAGTTTCTCAGATGCTGCTTATAATTTGAAGAATATGTTTCAATAAATTAATCTGGTTTTTTATTGGGCTGCTTTTTAAAAACTGTTTAAATAGGTTTTCTGATTTTTTATTTAAACAATAGCCTTTTAAAACTTTGTAGTTAATGTTCTAATTTAGAAGAAGCGGTACATAGTCTCCAGCATTTCATCGTATGCTTCAATCTGCGGCAGCAGTTTTGATCCGGAGATTTCATCAACTTCAATATTTTCATTGATTCTGCGGTAGGAAGCTACGATATCATCTTTATATTCATTATGCATTCCATTTACAATCATCATATCGTTGGAGGTATTCTTGAGGGACTGCGTGATATCCACGTTCAGGTAATTGCCCTCGAGACTTGCCAACAGTGCTTTGCCGTTGCCTTTGGAGGTATGCGCGTTGTCATAGTACGCTTTTACAATACCCGGAGTGACTTCAAATGGGTTATAAAATACCTTTTCTGTCAGGTAGTATTCAATATTTGTCTTATTGGCAGCAATGTAGTATGCAGACTTTCCGATAACCGGCAGATCAAAGAGACGCAGCAGAATCCTTGATCTTTCATTCGGCGTGTTCTTCAGAACAGAGAGCTTTTTCGGGTTGATCATCATTATCTTGCCGAAAAGCTTGTCATTCAGAGAGTTTGCCATCAGTACAAACGAGGATGACAGACCATTGACGGCAATATCTGTTTTCTCCCCGATGACATCCTTGACGAAATCAGAGATCATCTGAACATAGAAGAAGTTTGTGTAAGTAATACAAGGCCTGTCCGATTTACCGCAGCCAATCAGATCAACGGTATAAACCTTGTAGTCGCCTGCAAGAGCCTTTGCAATCTGCTTCCACTCGTACGAGGAAGAGAATGCATTCAAATCGTGAATGAGCAGAAGAGGAGTGCCCTCTCCACTTACATGATAGAAGATATCACCGTGCTTCCAGTGATAATATTTTCCGCTTGATTTGGCTGCTGTATTGCCGGAAACAGTAGAATCGATAAGCTTATTTATGCAATGCAGGACTCCGAGCGCTGCAGCAGAAATTTTAAGAAGAGATTTTGATTTTTTCATAGTTGTGTTCATTCCTTTCTGGATTATCCAAATGTTTCACGTGAAACATTTTAAACGCTAATAACATACCAATAGTATAAACGAATATTTTGAATGTTACAACGATAAATTTCTTTTCTTTTTAAAATATATGGAGTATGATGGTACTATTCAAATGTTGGTCACTATGTACCTGCTGATAAAACCTGAATTGATATCAACATAGAAGAAAAGGGCAGAGGATAAAAGAATGCTGAAAGAATATCTTGCACGCGTAGATCTGGAAAACAGCGAGGAATTAGACAAACTTCAAATCCAGATGAAAGGCTTACTCGATGAACTGAATGTAAAACAGGAACTTATAGATAAATTGCGGAGAGAAAAAAATCTTGACATCAATATTTTTTCACCCAGAAGTATGGATGCAGAAGCAGATGAAAAAATAGAAAAGGCAATGCAGGAAAAACTGGAAATTAATCAAAGTATAGAATATGTGCGCGGCCTGATCGAAACATATACCAAAAAGAAGATGGAATATGAAGAGCTTCGCAAAGAACTGATGGAGTCAGAAATAGATGCGAAAACAGATTCTGGGGAAGATGATGGTAAAGTAGAAGATGAAGAAATAGAAAACGCAGAAGTGACAGAAAAAATAGCAAAAGAAACAGAAATAGAAACAGAAGATGCAAGGACAGATAATCAAAAAATAGAAGATGGAAACAATGATAATGTAGGTACAGGAATGACTGATATAAATAAGCCTGAAATCAATACAGAGATTTTACCTGATGGAAAATCTGTAACTCTATCAAACGAAAACAATATGCAAAATGTAAGAGATAAAGTCTTTTCTGCAATAGATAATAATATGAGATTGGCGGCTGAGCAAATAGAACATTCGGAACAATCTGATAATGAAATGGCTGATTGCGAGGCACCAGAACATGACAAAATGTCTGAACTCAATAAAATGCCTGGACATGATAAAGTGTCCGAATACAATGAAATGTCCGGACATGATATAATATCCAATCAAAATGAAATGCCTGAACTCAATGGGATTTCTGAATACGATGAACCAGGAAAAAATCCTATTGACCGCATGGAATTGCTTGACTTTCTGGATGCAATATACCGCCAAACGGAATTATGCATGGCAATAACATCAAATCGGAACCAGTGTAAAGCAGAATTGCGGAGCCTGAAAAGTAAAATCAAAAATTATGCCGCAAAAATAGAGGTTCAAGACTGACTTTTTGTGAAAAAGAGAGGAATGTTTCACGTGAAACATTTTGGGTGGCATTTGAGATGAATTGGTGTTATACTAAATTCAGAGTTAAATAAATAACACCTTAATTTACACAATAGTATAAATTATTGAAGGGAGTATTGAACTTACTATGGGGAGAACAATAGTAGTTGCGAATCAGAAGGGCGGTGTCGGTAAAACTACCACTACCATTAACCTGTCTGCATCTCTGGCAGTACTTGGACAAAAAGTCCTTGTGGTTGATATGGATCCGCAGGGAAATACGACGAGTGGCTTAGGGATTGATAAGGATGCGGTAGAAAATACGGTATATGAATTGCTGTTGGGCGAAAAAACATTGGAAGAATGCCTGCAAAAAGAACAGTTTGAGAATCTTTCCGTTCTTCCATCCAATATTAATCTTGCGGGTGCGGAGATTGAATTGATCGGAGTGGAGGATAAGGAATATCTGTTGAAAAAGGTTCTGGATGAAGTGAGAGACAATTACGACTATATTTTGATTGATTGTCCGCCGTCGTTGAATATGCTCACGATCAATTCAATGTGTGCAGGGAATACGGTTTTGGTCCCGATCCAATGTGAATATTATGCGCTTGAGGGATTGAGCCAGTTAATTCATACGATTGATCTTGTGAAAGAGCGGTTGAATCCGGAGCTTGAGATTGAGGGCGTCGTATTTACCATGTATGATGCGCGTACAAATCTCTCACTCCAGGTGGTTGAGAATGTAAAAAGTAATCTGCAACAAAATATTTATAAAAGTATTATTCCGAGAAACGTGCGATTGGCCGAGGCGCCGAGCTACGGACAGCCGATCACGGAGTATGACGCAAAATCAACGGGTGCAGAGGCTTACCGGCTGCTTGCGGAAGAAGTAATACATAGGGGAGACGAAGAATGGCTGTGAAAAAATCAGGTTTAGGGAAGGGCCTTGATTCTCTGATTCCAAGGCAAACGGTTGAAAAAAATATTTCCAGAGAAGAAAAACCAGCAGTTGTCAAAACTGTTGTAAAAAAGGAAGAAGTCAGGCTCCGCATTTCTGAGGTGGAGCCGAACAGAGAGCAGCCACGCAAGAAGTTTGATGAGGATACACTTCTTGAACTGGCGGATTCGATCCGGCAGTTTGGCGTGCTGCAGCCTTTGATTGTACAGAAAAGGGAAGGGTATTATGAGATCATAGCGGGAGAACGCAGATGGCGCGCCGCTAAGATGGCCGGACTGAAAGAAGTCCCGGTTATCATAAAGGATTTCACAGACCAGCAGATCGTGGAAATCTCTTTGATTGAAAATATCCAGAGGGAGGATCTGAATCCGATTGAAGAAGCGATTGCCTATAAGCGTCTGCTGACGGAATTTCATCTGAAGCAGGATGAAGTGGCTGATCGCGTTTCCAAGAGCCGTACAGCCGTAACGAACTCTGTCCGGCTGTTGAAGCTGGATGAGAGAGTGCAGCAGATGGTGATTGATGATATGATATCGACAGGCCACGCGCGTGCTCTGCTTGCAGTGGAGGACGGGGATTTGCAGTATCGTCTGGCACAGAGAATTTTTGATGAAAAGCTCAGCGTGCGTGATGTGGAGCGGCTGATGAAATCCATGTCGGAGGAGAAGAAAAAAGAAAAAGCTCCTGTGGAAAATCAATTCATCTATCAGGATCTCGAAGAAAAAATGAAAGCTCTTCTGGGAACAAAGGTAACAATCAATCACAAGGCAAACAATCAGGGGAAAATTGTGATTGATTACTATTCAAACGAGGAATTGGAGCGGCTGATGTATTTATTCCGCTCGCTTCCGTCGTCAGAACAGTAAAATAAGCCGTAATCCGGCCGGAGGGAACAGAGTTTTTGTCTTTAACAAAATTGAATATAAGGGGAGAATCAGATGGAGAGTAATATTTTGAACTCACTCGGCATTGATCCGGGGATTATCGTCATCGCCATGATGGGCATTATGATCTTCGTATTGCTCTATATGGTACGTGTATCAATGAAAATGACGCGCTTTCTGAAAAAATATAAGATTTTCATGCGCGGCAGGGATGCAGTATCACTGGAAAAGGCGTTTGCTCAGAAATTTATTGAAGTAGATAAAGTGATGGAGCTGTCTAAGGTACATTCCGATGAAATCAGGCGGATCAAGGAGATTCAGAGCCGCACGGCAAACAAGATTGGCATCGTTAAGTATGATGCGTTCCCGGATGTCGGAGGCCGTCTGAGCTTCGCACTGGCGATGCTGGATGAAAGTGATTCCGGCTTTGTACTGAATGCGATACACGGAAGAGAAGGCTGCTACACGTACGTGAAGGAGATTGTGAAGGGAGAATCCTACATCGTACTGGGGCAGGAGGAAAAAGAGGCTCTGCGCCAGGCAGTTAATTATTTTAACGACATGGCGTAAATTAATCCTTTACTAAAAACGTCAAATAGTATATGATAGGAAAAGTTTGAATAATTTGGAGGCACATTATGTTAGATATTAAATTTTTAAGAGAGAACCCGGAAATCGTAAAGCAGAACATTAAAAATAAATTTCAGGACAGCAAGCTGCCGCTTGTTGATGAGGTGATCGCCCTCGATAAAGAGAACAGAGAGATCAAGCAGGAGGTTGAGACGCTTCGTGCGAACCGCAATAAGATTTCCAAGCAGATCGGCGCTCTGATGGCTCAGGGGAAAAAGGAGGAAGCTGAGGAGATCAAAAAGCAGGTGACAGAGAGCTCAAAGCGTACGGCAGAGCTCGATGAGCGTGAGAAAGAAGTAGAGGCGAGAATCCGCGAGATTATGCTTGTGATTCCGAACATTATCGATCCGTCCGTTCCGATCGGCAAGGACGACAGCGAGAATGTAGAGGTAAAG
>Ga0129308_1002025_pt1 | contig 18565 bp, 10 predicted proteins | sample L827metagenome_FD_94440 | JGI IMG/M metagenome (GOLD analysis project Ga0129308, IMG submission 94440) | Ring-tailed lemur group fecal microbial communities from Wisconsin, USA - L827 metagenome | ecosystem: Host-associated > Mammals > Digestive system > Large intestine > Fecal | place: USA... | reverse complement strand
TATATTAACTGCATTTTCTACTGAGCTTTTTTCAAAATCTTTAGCATCTCTAAGATCTAATATAACAGCCTTTTTATCTTCTGCTGCTAATTTCTCAAATTCACTTCCAGTTACATTAGTATATTTAACTGTATCATAATCATATTCTTCCATTCCATCTTCAGCATTGTATACTTTAGTGAATCCTTTATCAACTAACATTTGTCCTGCTTCTCCACTTTTCTTTCCCGAATTACATATTAACACTATTGTTTGATCTTTATATCCATCTAACTCACTTATTTTCCCCTCAAAATCATCAAATGGTATGTTTATTGCATTAGCTAAATGTCCTTTTTTGTATGCATCTGCACCTCTTACGTCTATTACCAATGTTTCTTTAGTTTCCTTTACTAACTCTAGTGTTTTTGCTGAGTCTACTTTATTATATGTTTTTTCGCTCTCCTTTGAAGAACACCCTATTGCAGAGCTTAATGTTACAACTAATAACATCCCCAATGATAAAACTTTAAATTTTTTGTTTAATTTCACGATTACCCCTCCAACTAAATTCTATACTATAGTTTCTTATAATGTACTTTAATGATTAAATTTCTCAATACATTTTATTATAACAAACCCTACTTGTTTAGGTAAATTAATATAGAAATAATCAATAATTTAAAAATATATATAAATTTTATCTATAAATCATAACACTTATATTTTGTATTCTTTTATTTTTAGTTTTACATTTTTACACGTAAATAAAGTACTCATAATAGCAAAATCATCTGCATACTTTGAAACTTCTTTAACATTTTCAGGTAATATACCCCCTAGTGCAACAATCTTAATATTAGTGATTTTTTTTCCTTCTTTTAAAAGATTTATTCCCTTAGGTTTTAAATTTTCCTTACACTTAGTTTCGTATATATGGGATAAGATTATATAGTCTACTTTTATATTTTTTTCTTTAATAATTTCTTCTAATATATCAATCTCACTTGTACTGTGAAGAGACAATCCCAAAAGTTTCTTATCTTCAAAAACAAATTCGTCCTTAACAAGTTGTCTAAATCTTTTAAAGGACAAATGAATCCCACTGAAATTAAGGTTTTTGTATAAGTTTATATTATTGTTAATGATTAAATTAAACTCATTATGTAAGTAACTTATTTTACTTACAATCTTATAGTACAAGTTAGTTAACTCTTCATCACTCATATCTTTTTCTCTTAAAATAATATTTTCTACTCCGCTACTTACAGCATCTTCAATAACTGATAAGTAATGATATTCATCACATAAATGTCTATTTGTTATCAAATACATTAAAATCTCACCCAATCCTTAAATACATATTGATATCCAATTGATTTCAACATACTAGCTACATCTTCTATGCTATTATCATCATTAGTTTTAAATTGTGCTGTATTTTCTTCTCCTTGAGAATGTCCACCAACATCTGTTGATACTGCTGCACTTAATTTTGTAACACCAAGAGGCATTAAGTTTTTTCTCATATCTAAACTTTCTCTACTTGAAACATTTAAGGCTGCATGAGGGTCAAATAACCTCATAACAGTTAAAATTTGAAACTCTGAAGCATCATCCACATCTACTATGTCTCTAAAGCTGCCTTTAAAAGGTCTTATTCTAGGAGCAGAGTATGATAATTCTATATGAGGATATTTGGTTTTTAAATATGCTCCGTGTAAAATCGAGAAAAATGCATCTTTTCTAAAGTCACTTAGACCAAGCAATGCTCCTATGGATAATGATCTCATTCCAGCCATAGCTCCTCTTTCTGGTGCATCCAATCTAAATCTATAATCAGCTTTTGGACCTTTTATATGTACCCTTTTGTAAACTTCCTCATCATAAGTTTCTTGATATATGGTTAATGAATCAGCTCCCTTATAAACTAAATGTGTATATCCTTCCACATCCATAGGATAAACTTCTATAGCTATTGATGGAAATTTTTTTGATAAAATTCCCACTGCTTCTCCTATATATTCAATACTTGATTTTGTTTCACTTTCTCCAGTCAAAACAATAATATGTTTAAAACCTTTAGTAGCAACTGCTTCTCCTTCTTTTTCTATTTCATCTAAAGATAGTTTTTTTCTCTTTATTCCACTATGACAGTTATAACCACAATAAACACAGTGATTTTCACAGTAATTTGCAATATAAATAGGAGTATATAAAGTGGCAGTTTTCCCACAATATTGTAAAGCTAATTTGCTAGCCTTTTGAGCCATCTCCTCTAGATGTTTTCTTGCTGTAGGTGAAAGCAAATTAAGTAAATCTTTGTCATTTAATTTATACTTCGATAAACTTCTAAGTACATCACTATCACTTACTTGCTCAAAATATCTATCAAAATCAAAATTTTTATATTTTTCAATTACATCATAAAAGCTCATTTTATATACCTCCTATAAGTTTCCTAAAAAACCAGTAAGAGGAGAAGATGCATTGGCAAATTCTGATACAGCTCCAGTTTTTGCAAGGAATGCTGCTCGTCCACCTTCTACTGCCATTTTAAATGCTTTTCCCATACCTATAGGATCACCTGCTGATGATATGGCTGTATTTACTAAAACTGCTGCAGCTCCCATTTCCATAGCTTCCATAGCTTGAGAAGGCTTACCTATTCCTGCATCAACGATAATAGGAATGTCTAATTCTTCTATCATTATTCTTATCATTTCTTTCATTTTAAGACCTCTATTTGAACCAATTGGTGCGCCTAATGGCATAACTGCAGCAGCCCCTGCTTCTATTAATCTTCTCCCTGCATATAAATCTGGACTCATATAAGGAAGTACTACAAATCCTTCATCTGCAAGAATTTTAGTTGCTTTTATTGTTTCTTCATTGTCTGGCAATAAATATCTAGTATCTGATATTACCTCTATTTTTATAAAATCTCCACATCCCATTTTGTGAGATATTCTTGCTATTCTCACAGCTTCTTCAGCTGTTGTGGCTCCTGATGTGTTTGGAAGAATTGTCATATTTTTAGGTACATATGTAAGAATATTTTCATTGGAATTATCTAAATCTACTCTTCTTAGTGCCATAGTTATTATTTCACTACCACTTTCTTCTATCACTTTTGGAAGTATTTCATTTGATCCGTATTTGCCTGTCCCAATTAAAAGTCTGCTATCAAACTCATGTCCACCTAATATTAATTTATCCATTAATCTATCCCCCTAAATATAATCTATAAGTATTTTACTTGCCAAATTTGCCATGTGATTCGCACATATAGCTACACGAGGTGCCATTAACCCATCACCTTCTTTTGCTTCATGTACAAAATCACCACATATATAAAATTTTTCTCTTATTTTCTTAGTTACAATAAGATTTGAGTCATAATATCCTGCCATGCCAGACGATGCTATTAAGTATTTTTCTCTCATATGAAGTAAAATAAAATTACTTATTTCAGCTTTACAATTTGGATCATCAAAAGCTTCAATTATTATATCTGCTTCATGTAAAAAATTCATATTTTCTCTAGTAATATAAGAATTATGTATTTCAACATCTATGAAAGGATTAATTTTACCTAACTGCTCTTTCATAGCTTTTGTTTTATGTTTTCCAATATCATCAATGAAATATTGTTGTCTATTTAAATTTGAAGGTTCTACAACATCGTAATCAACCAAAATCAACTTACCTACGCCTATTCTTGATAGCGAGATAGCTATGTTAGAACCTAAACCACCCAAGCCCAAAATAGCTACCTTTCCTGCTTTTAATTTTTTATGTACTTTTGGTGTATGCCTTGCAATCATAAGACTTTCTAATTCATTTATAGAGGGTTTCTTTCCTTTTTCTATTAAGGTTACTCTATCATTTTCTTTTAATATTTCATCTTTTTTAGTAGGAAATCCATTCAAAACTATAACATCACTACACTTATTAAAAATATCTTTAATTTTAAAAATACTTATATTCTCTTCAACTTGTCTCTCTATTTCATTAACAAATATTTTCAAATCAACCACCACCAATAAAGCTAATAATTTCTATTACATCATGTTCTTTTAATACATAGTTTTCATATTGATCATTTTCTAAAATTTCTAAATTTATTTCTACGACAACTCTATCTTTATTTAAGTTGTAATCATTTAATAAATTTAATAAAGTTTTATTATTTTGGAATTCTACTACTTTTCCATTAACCTTCATCGTTACACCTCCTCACATTTTTATTTCAATAAAAAATTTGCTTCGCTCATGTCGCCAACGACCTTGAGAAACAGGTCCGTTGCTCCATTAAGCAGTTGGAAACTATAAGTTATCTACAAACCAGATAACATATAGTTTCCTTACAATTAAAAAAAAGCCTTACCCGTAGGTAAAGCTTGTAGTAATCACATATCATATGTAAAGATTCACATATTTCATCATATAACACTCTACTCTTTCCTACGCTGGTATTATCCAGATCAGGTATAAGGGTTAATGTTTCCATCTCTCAGCCTTTTAGGGCACCCCTAGGTAAAACTTTTTAATTTATTTTAATTGTAGTACTTATATTTCATTTTTTCAAATCAAAATATTTTTATGCTTATATTAATTATATTTCTATTCTTGCCACACCAGTTTTTATAGCAGCTTCTCTTACTGCTTTTGCCACATTTTCTACTACATTTTTATTGAAAGCATCTGGAAGTACATAATCTGGTGTTAACTCTTCATCCTTAACTACATTTGCTATTGCATAAGCTGCCGCAACTTTCATTTCTTCATTTATTTCTTTTGCTCTAACGTCTAAAGCTCCTCTAAAAATCCCAGGGAAAGCAAGCACATTGTTAACTTGGTTAGGGAAGTCTGAACGGCCTGTACCCACTATAAATGCCCCTCCTGCTTTAGCTTCATCTGGGAAAATTTCTGGAGTTGGGTTTGCCATGGCAAATACTATTGGTTTGTTTGCCATAGTTTCTACCATTTCTTTTGTTACCATTTTTGGTGCAGAAACTCCTATAAATACATCTTTATTTTTTATTATATCTGCTAACGTTCCTACTTCATTATTTTTATTAGTTAATGTTAGCATTTCTTTTTGTGCCCAGTTAATGTTTTTAGAGTTTTCATGAATCGCACCATTTATATCACATAAAACTATATTTTTTACATTTAAATTAATTAACATCTTAGCTATAGCCATACCTGCTGATCCTGCACCGTTTATAACTATTTCCAAGTCTTCAATTTTCTTTCCTGCTAATTTAACTGCATTTAAAATTCCTGCAGAAACAATTATTGCTGTACCATGTTGATCATCATGGAATACTGGAATATCTAATTCTTCTTTTAATCTATTTTCTATTTCTATACATCTAGGAGAATTTATATCCTCTAAATTAATTCCGCCAAATACAGGTTCTAATAATTTTACTGTTTTTACTATATCATCAATATCCATAGTGTTTATACATATTGGGAAAGCATCTACTTTACCAAATTCTTTAAATAATATTGATTTACCTTCCATTACAGGAATTGAAGCAGCGGCACCTATATTTCCAAGACCTAAAACTGCAGTTCCATCACTAACTACTGCTACCATATTACTCTTACAAGTATATTTATAAACATCTTCTGGATTTTCTTTTATTTTTAAACAAGGCTCTGCAACACCTGGAGTATATGCAGTAGATAAATCATCTTTGCATTTTACTTCAACTTTACTTTGTATGCTAACCTTTCCTCCATGATTTTCGTGCATTTCTAATGCTAATTGTGCAAAATTCTTATTACTCATTTTACTTCTCCTTTATAACATTTGACAAATTATTAGTTATTAAATTTATTCTGATTCTTTTGCAAACATCGCTCTTCCTTTTTCATATATATTGTTACCATAAGAGTCTATAGCAACAATTAATTGTAAATCTTCAACTTCCAATCTTCTCACTGCTTCTGGTCCTAAATCTTCATAAGCTATTACTTCACATTTTTTTATAGCATGAGAAATATATGCTCCAGCTCCACCAATGGCTGCTAAATATACAGCCTTATTTTTTATCATAGAACTTACTACTTCTTCACTTCTTTTACCTTTACCTATCATAACTTTTAGTCCTAACTCCAATAAAGGCACTGTTAAGTCATCCATTCTATAACTTGTAGTTGGTCCAGCCGAGCCAATTATTTGTCCTTCTTTGCTAGGTGATGGTCCCACATAATAAATTCCAGCTCCATTTACATCAAATGGTAGTTCTTCTTTATTATGTATTGAGTTTATCATTCTTTTGTGGGCTGCATCTCTTCCAGTATAAATTACACCACTAATTTTAACAACATCTCCACAAACTAATTTTTCTATATCTTCCCTTTTAAAAGGTGATTTTAACTCTATCATATTTTCCCTCCTATATAATCACTTGCTTATGTCTAGCAGAGTGACAATTTATATTAACTACAACAGGAAGCCCTGCTATATGTGTTGGGAAAGTTTCAATATTAACAGCAAGAGCCGTAGTATTTCCTCCAAGACCTTGAGGACCTATTCCTAAATCATTGATTTTTTTAATCATTTCTTTTTCTAAATCTGCTATCATTTCATCTTCACTATGAGTTCCAATATCTCTAAATAAAGCTTTTTTAGCAATTTGAGCGCATTTATCTACTGTACCGCCAATACCTACTCCTACAACTATTGGTGGACATGGATTTGGTCCCGCTTCACTTACAGTTTTCACTATAAATTCTTTAACTCCCTCAATTCCATCAGAAGGTTTTAACATTTTTAATTGACTCATATTTTCGCTACCAAAACCTTTTGGTGCATATTGAATTTTTATTTTATCTCCCTTTACCATTTCATAGTGAATTATGGCAGGAGTATTGTCCTTTGTATTTATTCTAGTTATAGGACTTACTACAGATTTTCTAAGATATCCTTTTGTATAACCTTCACTTACACCTTTATTAATAGCATCTGTTAAGGTATCTCCTTTTATCATAACTTCTTGGCCAATTTCAACAAAAAATACTGCCATTCCTGTATCTTGGCAAAGAGGTATATGTGTTTCTTTAGCTATTTGAGCATTCTCTATTAAAATATTTAGTATATCTTTTCCTAGATCACTTTTTTCTTTTTCTAAATTTTCCTTAAAGGATTTTATTACGTCATCCCCAAGGTATATATTTCCTTCTATACAAAGTTTCTTAATCTCTTTAGTTATTACTTTTGAATCAATTTCCCTCAAGCGAACATACCTCCCAAACAATCTCGTAATTATTCGTGTTTATATTTTAACTGTACCACTTTTTTTTAATATAAACAATAGTACTCTGCGCTAATTTTTCATTATTTTTAAATATTAGTAACAGTTTCAAATTTCTATAATATATTACAATATAAGACTAATTATGATTAATTAAAAAACAGGAGATGTATAAAGGATGATAAATAGTGATATGAATAATACTTCCTGTAATTATAAAACCTTTGGAACATGTAATGTTGAAAATATGATTTTTACTGCAGATAAAATAGAAACGTTAAATTGGAAAGAGCTTTCATTTGCTGAGATTTTATCTCTTCCAAGTAGCAATAAGAATATTGAGTTTATTGACTCAGTTTATATTACAGTAGAAATAGACACTGCAAGGTTAATTGAAACTCCAATTAGCTTAAAATATTACAAAGTAGCACTTTTAGACTCTAACCATAATACCGTTTATGAAAATGGATTAGTAAAAGAATGTCCTTGTTCTAAAGCTTTTCAATTACTACCTAATACTGAAAATACTTGTTTAAGCGGTAGAAAATTACTAATAAATGGTACTATAAAACAAAAAATCGCATATATTGCAGATGAACTTACTCAGTCATCAATATACACTGAGTTTAAAAAATCATTTTCTACTTACATTATTGTTTATCCTAATTTCGTTAATGTACCAAATATATTGAGAAACATTGTAGTAATTGATCCACTAGACCCATCTAAAACAATTACTATTTTAGGTTATTCATATACGCATAATGATGAAATTAATAGTAATTTATGTGAAGAGTTTTGTGTGAAAACATGTGTAGAAGATGTGTCTTTAAAGTTAATGAATAATAGAACTATATTTGATAATGTCACTCTTTTTCTATCAGCTTATCCTGCTACTTGTTAGAATATGTTCAAAAACATATTCTATAATAAAAAATATATCCTATATAGAAAACACGAAAAGACGTGCCTATCTATATAGGATTTTTTTATAATATTTATTATTCTTAACTACATATTTTAACCTTGATACTCATCACTCACACATATGGTTAGATTTAAGGTTACATAGAATCCTGCTCCACTACCATCTATATAAAACTTAGTGTCTTTAACAGTCAAATAGGTATATAATGTACTATTTGACATTCCAAGTGGTATAAAAATAGGAATTACATCAGTCTCATTAAACTCTCTAGTCTCCGATTGATTGTAGGTAATAAAGTATTTAAAATTAATAGATACATATAAATAGTACCCTGATACTTTAAGAGTTAGAGGACCATAATCCTTATACACTAATTTTGTTCTATCTAAATTTGTTTTAACTACAGTTGCCTCTACATAGCTTTGAAGAACATTAATATTATAAATCTTTATTCTCTCTGAAAGTAATAATAAGCATTCTTTCATTAGCTCAGTTTCACATATTATAAAAGTTAATATTTGATTACTATATCCCATTCCATGGGCTCCATACTCATCAGCAGGATTTACTGTATAGTCATAACTAATTCTTGCTACATTTATCAGAGGATTTATTTCTGGTATTGTATTAGGTTGAACTTGCATCGGTATAGTTATAGTAATAATTGGATATCCAGTTTGATCTATTGGTTCTAGTGAACCTTCCAGAGTTATACCACTATCCTGAATATTTCCATTAAAGTTTATCATATTGTCGTGATTATCTTTAACAGTAATAGGACCTGTAAATATTAATCCTTCAGGAAATACATCTTTTATATTTATATTAACAGCCGGTACATTACCTGTATTTTCAATCGTTAATGTATATGTTAAAGGTTCACCTAATATTGCATATTCATTATCTACTGTTTTAGTAAAGTTAGTTATTAAGTCTGCAGTATAAATCTCTGTTTCCGCTGCATTTGTTTCTCCACTATCTCTAACCCCATTAGGGTAAGATGGGTTTACTGTATAGTAATAATTTATAGTAGCTATATTTTTTACCACATTCGGATTTGGTAGTTGAGTTACACGAACTTGATAATGTATAACTACTATATCTGTACTGTATATAGGATCTATTATAGTTATTCTTGTAAAAGGTGTATTCACTCTTATACCCACATTACTTGATATACTTCCTAGCACGTATGCTGTTGATGGAGGTATTAAATCTGTTATAACAACATTATTTGCACTCGTATTACCCGTATTTATAATTGTTAATGTATAGGTTAGTATGTCTCCAACATCTGCAAACTTTAAGTCTACATCCTTTGTAAAGTTTCCTTCTGATGTTAAGTTTGCAAAATCAACTAGTGTTAGTACTGGTAGAGATGTTAATTCAGCAGATCTATTAGGTTGAGTCGGGTCTACACTATAGTCATAACTTAAATTAGCAATATTCTCCATAGGATTTGGCGAAGGTATTGTATTTTCATCTACCTGTACTTGGAAAGTTATTCTAATAGTTCCAACTGGAGCTATAGGGACATTTATCTGTACATTGGACGGACTAGTAGCATCAAAATCTACAGGATTGTTATCTCCATTTACCACAGTTATACTATTTTCCACATAGGTAGTTCCTTGTGGTATTGTATCCATCAATACCACATTTTCCGCATCAACGTTACCTGTATTTGTAGCTACTATAGTATAAGTTAAAATCTCGCCACGGTCTGCATATTGTTTATTTACAGTCTTATTAACATAACCACCAAAGGCTGCTAAGTTAGCATTATAAACTTCAGTTATTTCTGATTGAGCTATTTTACTATTAGAAGCTGCATTTTTAAAACTTGGATCTACAGTATATGTGTATCCTACATCTGCAGTATTTATGATTGTATTTGGATTTGGTATGGAAACTACACGTACTCTATACTTCACTGTTATTGTGGCATTTGGTTCTATAGGACTTGTTATAGCTATTGTGTATGCAGAACTAAATCCTACCACATCCACATCTGACCAGAGACTTCCCAATACAAAGTTTGTTCCTGGTGGCAATGGATCTGTTATTACCACATTATTAGCGTCAGTATTTCCAGTATTTATTATTGTTATTGTATAAGTTAGTTCATCATTTATATCTGCATAATATAAATCTACATTTTTACTAACTAATAAGTTAGCATTACTAATTGTAGTCTCCGCTTCTTTTTTGTTATCAATACTTGAGTCTGTATCTATTATCTTATTTGTCGGATCTATATAATAACTATAGGTTATATATGCACCATTTTTTATGGGATTTACTGATGGAAGTACTGGGATTGTGTCTACTATTACTTGATAAGTTATTATAATCCCTTCTCCAGCACCTACTGGATTTATTAAAATTATTGTAAGTTCTGGCGCATCTTGTTTATAATCCAAAGTATTACCATATCCATCTTTTACAATTATACTTGATGATATCAATGAAGTTTCTGATGGTAATGTATCTTTTATTATTACCCTATAAGAATCATTTGTAGTATTAAGAGTAGAAATATTCCCAATATTTGTAGTAGTTATTGTGTAAGTTAATATCTCTCCCACATCTGCATATTCTTTATTCACAGTTTTAGTAAAATTAGTTTCTAAATCTGCATCATTTACCCTTGTAGATACTTCATTCGATGTTCCGTTAACATGAATAGTATTTTCAGCTACATTGTAATCATAATCTATACTTGCATAGTTAACTACATGTGATGTTGGTGGTATTGATGTTATTTTCACTTGATAAGTTATTATAACACTACCTCCTGGAGCTATTGGGTTTGTTAGATTTATATTTATAGTCGTAGTTATATTAGGCGGATATGGTGTATAGTTTAAATCATTACCATCCTCGTCTTTAACAGTTAAAGTTCCTAATATATATACAGTTCCAGTTGGTATTGAATCTGTTATTACTACAGAAGTAGCTTCCACACTACCATTATTAGTAGCGCTAAGCGTATAAGTTAAATTGTAATTAATTCCTGAATTTACTGTACTTACACCCTTAGTATAACTTGACATTAAGTTAGCATTTTGTACTTCCGTTTCAGCTGGTTGCGTTGTTCCACTGTCAATAACTGGTGTATTCTTTGTAGTATCTACTATATATTCATAAGATAAATTAGCAGTATTAGATATAATATTAGGTATTGGAACTGAAGTAACCGTTACCTTATAAGTTAGTATAATAGTTTCACCTGGAATTACTGGATCAGTTAATCTTAGTCCTGCTGATGGTACAGTTCCTGTATATAATAAAGGATTGAGAGATCCATCTGTTATTGTTATACTGTTTGGAACGTAAGTAGTTCCTGTTTGTAATGCATCAATTATTAACACAGTAGTAGCATCAGTATTTCCAATGTTAGTAGTTGATATTTTGTAAGTTAATATATCTCCCACATCTGCGTAGGCCTTATCTACATTTTTAATAAGATTTGTTGTTAAATCTGCACTATTAATTATAGTTGTAGCTTCACTTGTTTTAGAATCAGTATCCGTTTCCCCTGTTGCAGGATTTATTTCATAGGTATAAGTTACACTAGCAGTATTAATTATTTCACTATCCCCTCCAGGTGACGGTGGTATTGGTATTGAATTAACTCTTACTTGAAAAGTTACTTTAACTGTCTCACCAACATCCACTGGATTTTTTAAAATCAATGTTAATTGTGGGTCAACTAAGTCATATTCTATATCTAAACCAGTTCCATCAGTAACAAATAGGGTTCCTGGTATAATTGTTGTATTGGAATTGATTATATCTTTTATTATTACTTTCTTTGTATCGTCTATTGTATCAAGAGTTGCAATATTTCCAATATTTGTAGTTGTTATTGTATATGTTAAAATATCTCCTACATCTGCATAGGCTTTATCTACAGTTTTACTAAAAGTACTACTTAAATCAGCATCGTTAACTCTTGTTAATGTTTGATTTGTGGTTCCACTAGCTAAAATAGTAGTTTTAGGGTCTGTTGTAGGGTCCAGTACATAATCATAGTCTATACTAGCATAATTTACTACATAGTTGGATGGAGGAATTGATACTACAAATACTTTGAAAGTTATTATAACTCCCGCTCCAAAATTTATTCCTTCGTTTATACTTATTATAGCTACGTCTGTTATTGGGCTATTTATAGCATAATCTACAGGCGCTCCTAAAAGGTCTGTAACAGAGACTACACTAAAGAACGTTGTTCCTTCTGGTATTTCATCTGTTATTACCACATTCTCAGCTATTATATTTCCTGTGTTTTTAACTGTAATTTTATAGGTAATTGTACTTTCAAGGTCTGTATTTTCTGTATCTACCTCCTTAGTAAAGTTTCCTGGTGATATTAAGTCAGCAAAATTAACAGTGGTTTCAACAGTTTCTGATGTAGCTGCTCCTGTTGCTTCATCTGCATGGTCTGGATCTACGGTATAGGTATAGTCTACTGTGGCATAATTTGATATAATATTTAGATTTGGTATGGAATCTACTCTATATTGAAATGATATATCTATGGATTCATTAGGTTGTATAGAATTAGTTAGTGTTATTCCTAATACCGTAACTGGGTCAATAGTATGTGGATTGGATAGAATTAAACTTCCTGCTACAAAACTAGTTCCATCTGGCAAAAGATCTTCAATATACACGTTATTTGCTGGTGTATTTCCCGTATTTATAATACTCAAATAATACGTTATAGTATCACCAACATATGCAAAGTTCTTATTCCCCATCTTTGTTATGGCTAAATTAGCCCTATAAACTTCAGTTGTAACTATATTTGTAATAGCGCTTCCTGATCCACCTACATAAGTATAAGTTAAAGTAGCGTTATTAAATATTTCATTTGGACTTGGTAATGATGATACTTTTACTTCATAAGTTATTTGAATAGTTTGTAATGGCGCTATTCCATCATTTATAATAATTCCGTCATTTGGATTAGTACCTGTATAATCTACTGGAAGATTTGTCCCTGTATCTATTACCTCTACAATCCTTTCAAAAGTTGTATTATTTGGTGTTGAGTCTGTAACTACTACATTATTGGCAAAAATAATACCACTACTATTATGAATATTAATTTTATAAGTCAATATATCATAAACATTTGCATATTGTTTATCTACAGTTTTAGTAAAATTACCTGAATCAAATATATTATTATCTTCTACTGATGTTCTTACCTCATTACTAGTTCCACTACCATATGCTATTGTTGTAGAGTCTACAACATAATCATATATTATACTAGCTGTATTTGGCATAGGATTTGGGTCTGGCAATAAGATAATTTTTGCTTCATAAGTTATTGTAACAGTTGTTCCCACACCTATTTCACTTATACTTATTCCTGTCTCTGGATTGTCAGTTGAAGGATTTCCATCAATTATTACAGTTCCTAGCTGAAACTCAGCTCCATCCGGCATTATATCTGTAATTATAATATGTTCTGCCTTTACACTACCTGTATTTGACACTTTTAATGTATATTTTATAATTTCATTAACTACAGCTAATGTTTTATCTACACTTTTAGTGAAATTTCCATGATTACCTATATTTGCATTATTAACTACAGTTTTTACTGTATTTGTAACTCCACTATCACTTGCCCCATTAGAATTAGAAGGGTTTACTGTATAAGTATAACTTATATCTGCAGTATTTATTATAGTATTTGCATCTGGTGGAGTATTTAAATTTGGTATTACATCTATTTTAACTTTATAAGTTACAATTACACTGCCACCTGGAATTATTGGGCTTGTTAATGTTATACCAGTTTGGATATTAGCATTTGTAGCTGGAGTGTATGGCAAAGTAGATGTTATACTATTCACTTGGAATGTTGTTCCTACTGGTATTGCATCAATTATTACTACATTATTGGCATCTGTGTTACCTGTATTTGTTGCTGCTATTGTATAAGTTATAATATCTCCCACATCTGCAAAATCCTTATCTACAGCTTTAGTGAAATTGCTACTTAAATCAGCAGTTACAATTTGTGTTATTACAGAGCTATATACCTTAGGTGGATTTATTGGTGGATTTGTTGGATCTACAGTATAATAATAGTTTACAGAAGCTGTATTTGTTATGGGATTAATGACTGGTAGTGTATCACCTACAATTACTTGAAAAGTTATAATTACTGTTCCACCTGCTGGTATTGAGTTAGTTAACTCCACTTGTAGCAAAGATCCTGCAAGATTTTCTGTAAAATCTACTAGGTTGCCAATCTCATTCTTGGCTGTTACACTTCCTATTTTAAAACTAGTTCCTGTTGGTATTGTATCTTCTATTGATACAGAGTCTGCAGGCACATTACCCGTATTGTTAGTTATTACTGTATAGGTTATAGTCTCTCCCAGATCTGCATACTGTTTATCCACGCTTTTATTTATTGTAACATTTGCTAATCTAGCTGTTACTTCAGTTTGATTACTTATTTTGCTTTTTGGTATAGAATCTAGATTATAGTTTATCGTAGCTGTATTTAATATTGGATTTTGTGCTGGAAAGCTAGTAACCTTCACATCAAAAGAAACTATTACTATGGTATTTGCATCTACTGTTCCAATACTTATACCTTGTAAATAACTTGGGTCTGAGTCAATATTTGAAATTGATCCTATTTTTGTTGAATATGGAACATAAGAGGTTCCTAACTGTAAGTCATCGTACACATATACATCTGTAAGAGGCACGTTGCTCTCTGTATTATCAACAGTTACTGTATAGGTATAAGTTTGATTTACTGTTACATAGAACTCTGAACTTGATTTTGTAACACTAGGTTTTGCTATTTCAGTTAAAACAGAATTACTATTTGTTAATACTGTACCTATATTAACACTTGATACATTTTGTAATGTTCCACTAGCACCTGATTCAATTAGCTCTGTAAAAGTTATAACTATAGGATTATTTGGAAATACTTTTCCAAAATTTAAATTTATTTGTGTTGATGTTGAGTTATCTGCAATTACAGTTGCTCCAGTTGCAACAGTACTTCCTGGAACTCTAGTTACATTTGGTGATAAATTATCTATAAAAATTATATCATCGGCATAAGTTCCTGGCGTAGTGCTTGTTATTGTTACTGTATAAGTCAATAAATCACCAGGCTCAACAGCTACTCTATCTACTGTTTTATTTAAACTTAGTTTAAATAAATTTGTTGTAACTGTATTACTAGTTTTAGTCATAGTTCTTTGCTGTGAACCAACTCTATACTGTGATGTAACTGATGATGTATTACTTATTTGATTATTAAGTGGCACTGATGTTATAACAACTGAATATGATATTGTTAAATTTTCCCCAGGATATAGAGGAAACGTTTCTAATGGAACAGGTACTCCCAATAAATCTATGGGTGAACTTGGATTTATTGATGTATATAATATGCCATCTATAGTTACTCCCGTACCATTGTAAGTCGTATTTGCTGGTGGTGGGTCACTGAATATTAAGTTATTTATAGGTACATCTCCTGTATTTGTTACAACTGTTGTATAAGTTAAAGTATCTCCTACTTGAGCTAATGATTTATCTACTGATTTTGCAACAGTCATATTAGGATTTACAATATCTATGCTTGTTGTATTAGTAGTTTGAGTCTTTGTACTTCCAGCACCTGTAAATGTTATACTGGCAGTATTAATAATTGGTGAAACTGCTGGAGGCGAAGTTACTAATACATCAAAACTTACGTCAAGAGTGCCATATGCAGGTATAGTACCTATATTTATTCCTCCATTTGGGTCTGCATTTATTCCTGAAGTCGAACCTATTACTGTTGAATTATTAACATAGGTAGTTCCACTTTGTAATAAATCAATTAAGGATACATTTGTTATATCCACACTACTAGCTCTATTGTCTATATTAATGCTGTACGTTATAGTATCTCCACTTACTACTTGACTATTTGAAACTGATTTACTCTGGCTAACACGTACTCCATTTGTTGTGACTGATGTACTTTGTACTGTATCAGTTACTGGATCCACCCCAGAAGCAGGAATATAGGTATATTGTCCATATGCAGTATTTTGAACTGGAAATACAACCTGAGAGTTAGTTATTATTGTATATGTTATGGTTACAGTTTGATTTTGTAGTAATGGACCAATTTTAATAGATAATTCTGCAGATGTGGAGTTATTCACTACAGGTCCTGTGGCATTATTAGATACAACTATACTACTTACATCTATGGACTCTCCTATTGGAGCAGGGTCATAAACTAGAAAGTCATTTGTGGCAAGTGTACCAGTATTAGTTAGTGTTAATGTATAGTGTATTGGTTGACCTGCCGATATAAGAGTATCAGGAGTGTTTTTTTGCACACCTATTATTGTATATGCACTATCTATTTCAACAGCAAATGCATTTGGTATATATACATCACCTGCTGTTGCAAGCCTTACAATGGCACTTGTTTGATTATTTACCATGGCAGAACTTCCATTCACATTTGTAATAGACCATCCTTGTCGTCCTGCTGTAATATTAGTTGGAGTTGCTTGCGATGCATTAGCATTTCTGTTACCAAAAGTTCCCGTTGTATCAACTTGACCTACACTTGCACTATTGGGATCCCCAATATTTATTTGAGAGTTAAAAAAGTTATCATTTGAGTTAGGTGGACTGGCCCAGTTATTTGGACCAAATAATTTTCTGAAGTTTGGACTTGACACACTAGGACCAAACTGCATATAATCTCCTACACGATTTGCATCTCCTTCTATGGAACTTACAGAAATTCTAGCATTCACAGTTCCATTTACAGGTGTGGCAAAGCCTAATATAGTAGTATCTACAGTTTCACCACTTACAACTTCTCCTCCTGCAAATACTGTCATATTCCTTATTGGCAAGGATGAGTTTCCATAAACAACTATAAGCGACCATCCTACGCAAGCTCCTGTGATATCACTTATTGACAGACCTGCTGGTACAGATCCAACTGTATAAGTTCCACTTGATGTTATAAATGGTGTTACATTTGCTGATCTGGAATAATAAGGGTTGGCAGTATACGATGTAGCTGAATCAGGGGGAATGTTATATGTTTGGCCTCCAGGTACTGTAAGTTTAACAGAGTTATTAATATAAGTACTTACATTTTGTATTGTTTGATTACCTAAATTATAATTTCCACCCCATATAAGTTCAGCATATAAAACTGTACTATTTGCCAACATATTCAATTGTGCAGAGGATGAGTTTAGTGTCCAATCTAAGGTTATATTTTCTTTCTTTGCTAAATTAACTATAGATGTCCAACCAGTTGCAGTTGGTACAGATGTGTTAGTGGTTATAAATCCTCCAACTGCATCTGCTGTGCCTGGTGTCAGTGAACCGTTGGTGTTTTTACTCAGTCCCAGAGTATTACCAGTTATGGTTATACATCCACGAGTTGTAGTTAAAAATCTATTTTGAAAAGGCATGATATCCTCCTTTCATTATACTTTATATATTCTACGTGTAAAAAAAGGAATACATTCAAAATTTTACTTATTGATAATATAAATCTTATAAATAATAAAAAAATAATTTACTCTAAATAAAAAAGGATATTTATTAACCTATATAGAATAATTATATATGTCAGTCCTATGCTTTTTTAGGATTCATTATAAAACTTGAGGAGTGAAATATATGAGTGTTGCAACAGTAGATTTTTGGGTTAAATCATTTGATAATACTTATTTAAAATGCGCAAAAGACTTAGTAAATAGTCCTAAAGCTACTATCTTAATCCTACATGGATTAGCAGAGCACTATAGAAGATATGATTATATCGCTAGAAAATTTGTTTCAGATAATTTTAATGTATATAGATATGACCACAGAGGGCACGGAGATTCAGACGGAAAAAGAGGATATGTTGATGATGCCCATACCTTTGCAAAAGATCTGAAAATTGTTATTAATTTAGTTAAAGAAGAAAACCCAAATCTTCCTTTATTTATTTTAGGTCAAGGCATGGGAGGACAACTAATGAGTATTCTTGGTGGCCAATATGATAACCTGGCAGATGGCATGATATTTTGTAGCCCTTTAATTTGTGATTATGGTAATTATACAAAATGTAGTTCTGATGAATATGATAGTGATTTTGACTTTGTTTCTGTTGGAAGTATTCATAATCTAAGCCATGATTACGATTTTATTCAATCTTATGATGAAGATGAATTAGTTTTAAAACAAGTTACTGTAGGTCTTTATAATGCTTTGAAAAAAAGTAGTTCAAATATTATTGAATATTTATATAAATTTAAATATCCTTGTTTAATACTTCATGGCTCAATGGATGCAGTCACAGATTGTG
>Ga0129308_1002024_pt1 | contig 18580 bp, 12 predicted proteins | sample L827metagenome_FD_94440 | JGI IMG/M metagenome (GOLD analysis project Ga0129308, IMG submission 94440) | Ring-tailed lemur group fecal microbial communities from Wisconsin, USA - L827 metagenome | ecosystem: Host-associated > Mammals > Digestive system > Large intestine > Fecal | place: USA... | reverse complement strand
GAGGTGGAAGTTGTGCGCGTTAGAATCACATTGGCATGTACAGAATGTAAGCAGCGTAATTACAACATGACAAAGGACAAGAAAACCCATCCTGACCGTATGGAAACGAAGAAGTACTGTCGCTTCTGCAGGACACACACGTTACACAAGGAAACAAAATAACCGGTAGAATCGTGCAAAGGAAGTGAAGGTATGGCAAAAACAGACAAAGCAGAAAAGAGCTCGAAAAAGAGCTGGTTTGACGGCCTTAAAGCTGAGTTTAAGAAGATCATTTGGCCGGACCAGAAGTCGCTTGTAAAGCAGACTGGTGCCGTTGTTGCCGTTTCTATCGTACTGGGGATAATGATTGCCATAATGGATTTTATTTTCCAGCATGGCGTCGATATTCTGGTAAACATCAGTTTCTAAATGAAGTGAGGGCACAGGTGATTGTATGGCAGGAGCAAGCTGGTATGTAGTGCATACTTATTCCGGGTATGAGAACAAGGTAAAGGCCAACATCGAGAAGACGATAGAGAACCGTCATCTGGAGGAACAGATTCTGGAGGTCCGTGTTCCGCTTCAGGATGTTGTCGAAGTGAAAAACGGTGTGAAGAAGACAGTTCAGAAAAAGATGTTTCCGGGCTATGTGCTTCTCAATATGGTGATGAACGATGATACCTGGTATGTCGTCAGAAATACGCGCGGTGTCACGGGATTCGTCGGCCCGGGATCCAAGCCGGTTCCGCTTACCGACGCTGAGATGTGTAATCTGGGTATCCAGGCAAGCAATATTGCAGTCGATTTCGCAGAGGGCGATATGGTGACTGTGATCGGCGGTGTCTGGAAGGATACGGTTGGAGTGATCCGGGCGTTGAACCAGGCGAAGCAGAGCGTTACAATCAACGTTGAACTGTTCGGTCGTGAAACACCGGTAGAAATAAGTTTCACAGAGATTCGAAAAATGTAACAGCAAATATTCCCCGGCATCCGGCCGCGGGACGTGGGAGGGAAAAACCCCCGACATTACCACATAGGAGGTGCCTGACATGGCAAAAAAAGTAACAGGTTATATTAAATTACAGATTCCTGCTGGCAAAGCGACACCGGCTCCGCCAGTTGGTCCGGCTCTCGGACAGCACGGCGTGAACATCGTCCAGTTTACAAAGGAGTTCAATGCAAGAACAGCCGATAAGGGCGACCTGATCATTCCGGTAGTCATCACTGTTTATGCGGACAGAAGCTTCAGCTTCATCACAAAGACTCCGCCTGCAGCAGTTCTTCTGAAGAAGGCATGCAACATCAAATCCGGTTCGGGCGCACCGAACAAGACAAAGGTAGCGACGATTTCCAAGGACAAGATCCGTGAGATCGCTGAGACGAAGATGCCGGACCTGAACGCAGGCAGCATCGAGGCAGCTATGAGCATGATCGCAGGAACCGCACGCAGTATGGGTATCACAGTTGAGGAATAATCACACACGATTCCCGTTAGTATGTAAACAGTGAGCAGTGGGAGGGCATTCCCCGCAAAGACCACAGGAGGTTATTTAATATGAAAAGAGGAAAGAAATACGCAGAGGCTGCCAAGGCGATCAATCGCGCCACCCTCTACGAAGTAAACGATGCTATTGCGCTCGTTAAGAAGTCCGCAGTAGCGAAATTTGATGAGACAATCGAAGTTCATATCAGAACAGGCTGTGATGGACGTCATGCAGACCAGCAGATCCGTGGCGCCGTTGTTCTTCCGCACGGCACAGGTAAGAAGGTTCGCGTCCTTGTATTCGCTAAGAATGCAAAGGCTGACGAGGCTCTTGCAGCGGGCGCTGAGTTCGTTGGTGCAGAGGAGCTGATCCCGAAGATTCAGAACGAGGGATGGCTTGATTTTGACGTAGTAGTTGCTACTCCGGACATGATGGGCGTTGTCGGTCGTCTGGGCCGTATCCTTGGACCGAAGGGCCTCATGCCGAACCCGAAGGCAGGTACCGTTACGATGGACGTGACGAAGGCTGTCAAAGATATCAAAGCTGGTAAGATTGAATACAGATTGGACAAGACGAATATTATCCATGTGCCAATTGGTAAGGCTTCTTTCACAGAGGAGCAGTTAACGGACAACTTCCAGACGCTTATTGAAGCAATCATCAAGGCAAGACCGGCAGCAGTTAAGGGCCAGTTCCTCAAGAGTGTGACACTTGCACCGACGATGGGACCTGGCGTGAAGCTGAACCCGGTAAAGCTTGCATAAGGATTGAATTGCAAATTCCCCGAAGGTACGCGCTTCGGGGAATTTTTTGCGTTATAAGAAGCATTGGCTCCTGTGGTTCTTATTAAAAAATTAAACTTCCGGGAAACCCATTGACATCCGGGCCTGTACTGTGCCAATATAAGGTAAACGGAATAGAAGCAGAAGGGAGTGGGAACCTTATGAAAAAGATATTGATTTCCGGCATTATGTGTGCAATGCTGCTGATGGGAGGCGGCTGCCTGACCGCGCAGGCTGCGTTCGAGCCGTCGCTGGAGGCTGCCTACAATACTGCGGTTCAGGGCCAGGATACGCTGGACGGCCTGAACGTCACGGTCATGGAGAAGATTGTTTCCTCGCAGACGAACGCCGCGGCGCAGAAGCAGGTTGATCTGAAGCTGTCCGGCATCCGCAGCGATTATCTCAAGGCAGATATCAAGGTTACGACCGACGAGGGAAGTGCGGAGAATTATTACCGCGAGGGCTATTACTATGCGACGACGTCCGACGGTAAGGTGAAACGGGAGATGGACCGCTCCTCGATCTGGGATATCGTGAATGCGCACACGTATATTGACCTGACGAGCAAATACCTGAAAATGCTCTGTTCCGAGACTGCGGCTGACGGTTCGGTGACGTACCGCTTCGCAGCGACACCGGAGTCGCTTGGGGATTACTCCAAGAAGCTGCTCGAGGGCGCGGGCGATGGCCAGGGGATTGTGATCGATTCGCTGCAGGGCACGATGCTGACGGATCAGGACGGGCATGTGGAAAACCGTGCGATCCAGATGGTTTACACGGTGACGAACGGCGACCAGTCAGAGACGTTTCTGATGAATACGGATGTGGAGTTCCGCCAAATCGGTGAGGTGGTCAATGTCGCGCTGCCGGATCTGACGGAATATAAGGAAAAAGAGGCGGAGAAGCCTGTGGAGACGCTGACGCCGCTCAGCCAGCAGGTCTATGTGACGACGGATGTGAATGTGCGGGCCGCCGGAAATCTGAGCGCTGTAATTCTCGGCGGAGTAAGCGCAGGCGGCGGCATCATGGAGACGGGTTATACGAGCGACGGCTGGATTCAGGTACAGTACAACGGGGCTGTGGGCTATATCTGGGGCGAGTATGTGACGACGACGAAGCCTGTGATTACGAAGAGCGGCAGCGGCATCATGTATGCGACCGCGGATGTCAATGTGCGCAATGCTTATGATTCGTCAGGCGCTGTGCTCGGAGTGCTCTCGAAGGGCAGCAGCATCGAGATGACCGGGACGACCGACAATGGCTGGGTGCGCGTCAAATACAACGGCCAGACGGGCTATGTATACGCGGATTATCTGTCGTGGGAGGCTCCGATTGCTGACACGTATGTGAAGAACGGTTACATGAGCGGTATCGTGACGGATGCTTCTCTCGGCGTGCTGACGATCCGAAGAGACGACGGTCAGGGCAGCGAGAGCTTCAATACGTCGTATGCGCAGATGAACTTTAAGGATACGCTGTGCACGGGAGACTGGGTGGAGGTGCTGTATTACGGTGCGGGCGCTCCGTACACGGCATCGGTCGTAAATGATTACACACGCCATAATACGGTTTCAGAGGCGAAGAGCGTCAGCGTTGAGGGTGTTGTCGTGGAACTGTCCTCCGACACGATGAAGATTCTCGGGGCGGATGGAGTTTACCGCACGTTCGATATTCTCTGGAGCGATTTCGAGATGACAGACGGTCTCTACGAGGGCAAGTATGTGACCGTTTCCTGGATGTCGGAGACGAACGGTGCGGAGACGAAGAATATTGAGGCGCTCCGCGTGAGAGGATAGGAGTCTTGTATCATGAAGAGACGGATATGTGCGGTGCTGCTGTCTGCAGTTGTGATGCTGCAGTGTGCGGGCGCCGCGCCCGTTCTGGCCGGAGCGGACACAGCCCGGACTGCGGGGACGGCGGATTCCGGTAATCCGGGCGTGGAGCAGCCGGGAGAAACGGAAAATCCGGAGGAAACAGAACAGCCGGGGGAGACGGAGAAACCGGGCGGAACAGAACGACCGGAAGAAACAGAAAATCCGGAGGAGACAGAACAGCCGGGGGAGACGGAGAAACCGGGCGGGACGGAACGACCGGAAGAAACAGAGAATCCGGAGGAGACAGAACAGCCGGGGGAGACGGAGAAACCGGGCGGAACAGAACAGCCGGAGGAAACGGAAAATCCGGAGGAAACAGAAAAGCCGGGACCGTTCGGACCGCAGACGCATGTCCATGTGTGGGATCAGGAGGAAGTCGGCCGGGAGCCGACCTGCACAGAGGATGGAATCCGGCTTATCATATGCAGCGTCTGCGGCGCGACGAAAAAGGAGCCGCTTCGTGCAGCCCATACGCCCGGGAGCTGGAAGACAGAGCGGGAGCCAACGTGCGAACAGCGGGGAAAGCGGGTGCAGTCGTGCAGGATCTGCGGCGAAATTGTCAGGAAAGAGGCGATTCCCCAAAAAGAACACATCTGGGGAGAATGGCAGAGACTCTGCGATGCAACGCTTTATAATCCGGGACAGGAATGGTGCCGGTGCGCTGCGTGCGGTCAGACGAGAACCCGCAGTGTCAGAGAGAGGCTGGCGGCAGGACTGATCCTGACACCGATGGAGATCACGATGAAGGTCGGGGAGTCCGGGCGGCTGATAAAAGCCAGCGGCATAGCGCCCGGCGACGCGGTTGTTTCCTGGAAATCGGGCAATTCAAAGATTGCATCTGTCACGCCGCATGGCTGTATTACCGCAAAACGGGAGGGCCAGACGACAATCACCGTTACGCTTGCCAGTGATATGACGGTGAGAGCAAGGGTGATCGTGAAGGGCTTCGTAAGGACCAGGAAAATCACCGGGGTTCCGGCAAAGCTGACTCTGAAAAAAGGAAAAAAGAGAACGCTTCATCCGAAGCTTAAGCCGTCAAATTCGGTGGAGAGAATCACCTACAGATCTTCCAATAAAAAGGTGGCAAGGGTAAATAAAAAAGGCCGGATTACTGCGGGAAAGAAAGGAACTGCAGTCATTACCGTAAGATCAGGATCGAAAGCTGCAAGATGCCTGATCAGAGTAAAATAGAGCGTAAAACACAGTCTGCGGAGGTTATAAAGCATGGACTGTGTTTTTTATTTCCGGAAATTCTCAAAAATCTGAAAAATTAGATAAATATGGGTTGACAGTACTTGATATTTGTGCTAGAGTGTAGGTTGCACTATTGTGCAGGATTATGCCCTGCGGTATAACTATGCCCAAAAGTTGAATCAGACTGCAGAAAGAACAGAGGTGAAACATCAATGGAGAAAAACAGGATACGTCCTATTACAAATGGTAAAGGATTTCGTATGAGTTACTCGCGGCAGAAAGAGGTTCTCGAGATGCCGAATCTTATTGAAGTTCAGAAGGACTCTTATCAGTGGTTTCTGGATGAGGGGCTTAAGGAAGTCTTTGATGATATCTCACCGATTGAAGACTACGGCGGAAAGCTCAGCCTTGAGTTCGTGAATTTCAAACTGTGCGAGGATGACGTAAAATACTCGATTGAGGAGTGCGTGGAGCGTGACGCTACGTTCGCAGCGCCGCTGAAGGTCAGGGTAAGACTCCATAATAAAGAGAACGATGAGATCAGTGAGCATGACATTTTTATGGGTGATCTCCCGCTGATGACTGCCACCGGTACGTTCGTGATCAATGGCGCTGAGCGTGTTATTGTCAGCCAGCTTGTGCGTTCGCCCGGCATTTATTACGGGATTGCACATGACAAGCTGGGCAAAAAGCTGTATTCCTGCACCGTTATTCCGAACCGCGGTGCGTGGCTTGAATATGAGACAGACTCCAATGATGTTTTCTATGTACGTGTCGACAGGACGAGAAAGGTTCCGGTGACGGTCCTTATCCGTGCGCTCGGCATTGGTTCTAATGCAGAGATTATAGAGCTGTTCGGCGAGGAGCCGAAGATTGTCGCAACGCTTGCAAAGGATACCTCCGAGAATTATCAGGAGGGCCTGCTTGAGCTGTACAAGAAGATCCGCCCGGGCGAGCCGCTTGCGGTGGAGAGCGCTGAGAGTCTGATCATGAGCATGTTCTTTGATCCGCGCCGTTATGATCTGGCGAAGGTCGGACGTTACAAGTTCAATAAGAAGCTGATGCTGCGCAACAGGATTGCGGGCCATATTCTGGCAGAGGATGTCGTGGACGAGTTCACGGGCGAGATTCTGGCGGAGGCCGGCACAGAGGTTACGCGCGAGCTGGCGGACACGATCCAGAATGCGGCTGTCCCGTTCGTGATGATCCGCACGGAGGAGCGCGACGTCAAGGTTCTTTCAAGCATGATGGTGGATCTGCGCACGTACATCGACTGCAATCCGCGTGAGCTCGGGATTACGGAGTTAGTATATTACCCGGCGCTCCAGAAAATACTGGAAGAAAATGACAATGAAGAGGATCGCAAGGACGCGGTGCGCCGCTCCGTTCACGATCTGATTCCGAAGCATATTACAAAAGAAGATATTCTCGCGTCGATCAACTACAACATCCATCTGGAGTACGGTATCGGCAACGACGATGATATCGACCATCTCGGCAACCGCCGTATCCGCGCTGTCGGAGAGCTTCTGCAGAACCAGTACCGCATCGGTCTGTCCAGACTGGAGCGTGTGGTCAGGGAGCGTATGACGACGCAGGAGATTGAGGGGATTTCCCCGCAGTCCCTGATCAACATCAAGCCGGTGACGGCTGCGGTCAAGGAGTTCTTCGGCTCCTCGCAGTTGTCGCAGTTTATGGATCAGAACAATCCGCTCGGAGGGCTGAGGCAAAAGAGCGGCCTCTCCGCACTGGGACCTGGCGGACTTTCGCGTGAGAGAGCCGGATTCGAGGTACGAGACGTACATTATTCGCATTACGGCAGAATGTGCCCGATTGAGACGCCTGAGGGACCGAACATCGGCCTGATCAACTCTCTGGCGACGTATGCAAGAATCAACGAGTACGGCTTCGTCGAGGCGCCGTACCGCAAGATTGATAAGACAGATCCGAAAAATCCGCGTGTCACGGACGAGGTTGTGTACATGACGGCGGACGAGGAGGATAATTACCACGTAGCGCAGGCGAACGAGCCTCTGGATGAGGAGGGACATTTCGTCAAGAAGAATGTCTCCGGCCGTTACCGTGAGGAGACGCAGGCGTACGAGAGAAGCATGTTTGATTTCATGGACGTATCCCCGAAGATGGTGTTCTCGGTGGCTACGGCCCTGATTCCGTTCCTTGAGAACGACGATGCGAACCGCGCCCTGATGGGTTCCAACATGCAGCGTCAGGCCGTGCCGCTTCTGACGACCGAGGCTCCGGTAGTCGGAACCGGTATGGAAGTGAAGACCGCCGTGGACTCCGGCGTGTGCATCGTTGCGCGCAACGCAGGTGTCGTTGAGCGCTCTGAGTCCAAGAAGATCATCATCCGCACGGATGACGGTATGCGCGATGAGTATCACCTGATGAAATTTACACGAAGCAATCAGAGCAACTGCTACAATCAGCGGCCGATCGTGACTAAGGGCGAGCGCGTTGAGAAGGGACAGGTGATTGCGGACGGCGCATCGACCTCGAACGGTGAGATCGCGCTCGGCAAGAACCCTCTGATCGGTTTCATGACGTGGGAGGGCTACAACTACGAGGATGCCGTCCTGCTCAGTGAGAAGCTTGTCATGGATGATGTTTACACATCAGTCCATATTGAGGAATACGAGGCGGAGGCGCGCGACACGAAGCTCGGGCCGGAGGAGATCACGAGAGACGTTCCGGGTGTCGGTGACGATGCGCTGAAGGATCTGGACGAGAGAGGTATCATCCGCATCGGCGCTGAGGTGCGTGCCGGGGATATCCTGGTCGGCAAGGTTACGCCGAAGGGCGAGACGGAGCTGACGGCAGAGGAGCGCCTGCTGCGTGCGATCTTCGGTGAGAAGGCCCGCGAGGTGCGTGACACCTCCCTGAAGGTGCCGCACGGCGAGTATGGAATCGTCGTCGACGCCAAGGTCTTCACGCGTGAGAATGGCGACGAGCTGTCACCGGGTGTGAACCAGGCGGTCCGCATCTACATTGCGCAGAAGAGAAAGATTTCCGTCGGCGACAAGATGGCCGGCCGTCACGGCAACAAGGGTGTTGTTTCCCGCGTGCTTCCGGTCGAGGATATGCCGTTTTTGCCGAACGGGCGTCCGCTCGATATCGTGCTGAACCCGCTTGGCGTGCCGTCCCGTATGAACATCGGGCAGGTGCTTGAGATTCACCTGAGCCTTGCCGCGAAGGCGCTCGGCTTCAACGTTTCGACGCCGGTATTCGACGGTGCGAACGAGAATGATATTATGGATACGCTCGATCTCGCGAATGATTACGTCAATCTGGAGTGGGATGAGTTTAAAGAGAAGCATGGAGATGAGCTGCTTCCCGAGGTGCTTGATTACCTGTATGAGAACCGCGACCACAGAGCGCTGTGGAAGGGCGTTCCGATTTCGCGGGACGGCAAGGTGCTGCTGCGCGACGGACGTACGGGAGAGTATTTCGACAGTCCGACGACCATCGGACACATGCATTACCTGAAGCTGCATCATCTGGTAGACGATAAGATTCATGCGCGTTCCACGGGACCGTACTCCCTTGTTACGCAGCAGCCGCTCGGCGGCAAGGCCCAGTTCGGCGGCCAGCGTTTCGGAGAGATGGAGGTTTGGGCGCTCGAGGCGTACGGCGCATCCTATACGCTGCAGGAGATCCTGACTGTGAAGTCGGACGATGTGGTGGGACGTGTCAAGACGTACGAGGCGATCATCAAGGGTGACAATATCCCTGAGCCGGGTATTCCGGAATCCTTCAAGGTGCTCCTGAAAGAGCTCCAGTCGCTCGGCCTTGATGTCAAGGTCCTCAAGGATGACAATACAGAGGTTGAGATTATGGAATCCATCGATTACGGTGATACCGATCTGCGCTCCGTCATCGAGGGTGACCGCAAATACAACAAGAACGAAGAATCCTTCGGCAGCTACGGCTTCAGCCAGCAGGAGTTTTCCGGCGAGGAGCTTGTCGATGTTGAGGAGGATAGCGACGAAGAATTGCTTATGGAGCTGGAAGAAACTTTTGACGAAGAGTAAGCGTGGAAAGGAGTACCATCAATGCCAGAGACAAACAACAATGAGACGTATCAGCCGATGACGTTTGATGCGATCAAGATCGGTCTGGCTTCCCCTGACAAGATCAGAGAGTGGTCCCACGGGGAGGTCAAGAAGCCGGAAACCATAAATTACAGGACACTGAAGCCGGAGAAGGAAGGTCTTTTCTGCGAGCGTATTTTCGGGCCGAGCAAGGACTGGGAGTGCCACTGTGGAAAGTACAAGAAGATCCGCTACAAGGGTGTCGTCTGCGACCGCTGCGGTGTTGAGGTCACGAAGTCCAGCGTGCGAAGAGAACGCATGGGCCATATTGAGCTGGCCGCTCCGGTCTCCCATATCTGGTATTTCAAGGGCATCCCTTCCAGAATGGGCCTGATGCTGGATCTTTCCCCGCGTACGCTGGAGAAGGTTCTGTATTTTGCAAATTATATCGTCCTGGATCCGGGCACGAGTGACCTGCACTACAAGCAGGTCCTGACAGAGCGCGAGTATCAGGATGCGAGAGAGAAATGGGGCAAGGCGTTCCGTGCAGGCATGGGCGCTGAGTCCGTCAAGGAGCTGCTCGAGGCGATCGACATGGAGAAGGAGTCCGAGGAGCTCAAGAAGGGGCTGCGGGAGTCGACCGGCCAGAAGCGTGCGAGGATCATCAAGCGCCTTGAGGTAGTCGAAGCATTCCGCGAGTCGGGCAACCGCCCTGAGTGGATGGTCATGACCGTGATCCCGGTGATCCCGCCTGACCTGCGCCCGATGGTACAGCTCGACGGCGGCCGTTTCGCGACGTCCGACCTGAATGACCTGTACCGCCGCATTATCAACCGCAACAACCGTCTGAAGAGACTGCTGGAGCTCGGCGCTCCGGATATCATTGTCCGCAATGAGAAGCGTATGCTGCAGGAGGCAGTTGACGCCCTGATCGACAACGGCCGCCGCGGCCGTCCTGTGACGGGCCCGGGCAACCGTGCCCTGAAGTCGCTGTCCGATATGCTGAAGGGTAAGTCGGGACGTTTCCGTCAGAACCTGCTCGGCAAGCGTGTTGACTACTCAGGCCGTTCCGTTATCGTCGTAGGGCCGGAGCTGAAGATTTACCAGTGCGGTCTGCCCAAGGAGATGGCGATTGAGCTGTTCAAGCCTTTCGTGATGAAGGAGCTTGTCGCGAACGGTACGTCGCACAATATCAAGAACGCGAAGAAGATGGTGGAGCGCCTCCAGCCGGAGGTGTGGGATGTGCTCGAGGATGTGATCAAGGAGCATCCCGTTATGCTGAACCGTGCTCCTACGCTGCACAGGCTCGGTATCCAGGCTTTTGAACCGATCCTTGTCGAAGGTAAGGCAATCAAGCTGCATCCGCTCGTGTGTACCGCGTTCAACGCCGATTTCGACGGTGACCAGATGGCTGTCCATCTTCCGCTTTCCGTTGAGGCGCAGGCGGAGTGCCGTTTCCTGCTGCTGTCGCCGAACAACCTGCTGAAGCCGTCCGACGGAGGCCCGGTGGCCGTTCCGTCCCAGGATATGGTGCTTGGTATCTATTATCTGACGCAGGAGAGACCGGGCGCGCTCGGCGAGGGCAAGTTCTTCAAGAATGTAAACGAGGCGATTCTCGCCTACGAGAACAAATATCTGACGCTGCAGTCGAAGATCAAAGTCCGTGTCGAGAAGACGCTCGAGGACGGCAGGACGGTGGATGGCATCGTGGAATCGACGCTTGGCCGCTTCCTGTTCAATGAGATTCTTCCGCAGGACCTCGGATTTGTGGACCGTTCGGTTCCGGGCAATGAGCTGAAGCTCGAGATTGATTTCCTGGTCGGCAAAAAGGGCCTGAAGCAGATTCTTGAGAAGGTAATCAACACGCACGGAGCGACGAGGACGGCCGAGGTGCTTGACGATATCAAGTCGATGGGCTACAAGTATTCGACGAGAGCCGCGATGACAGTATCGATTTCGGATATGACGGTGCCGCCTGAGAAGCCGGCGCTGATCCAGAAGGCACAGGATACCGTTGATAAGATCACGAGGAACTACAAGCGTGGTCTGATCACGGAGGAAGAGCGTTACAAGGAGGTTGTGGAGACGTGGAAGGAGACGGACGATGTCCTGACCAAAGCACTGCTCGACGGCCTTGACAAATACAACAATATCTACATGATGGCTGACTCGGGAGCGCGTGGCTCCGACAAGCAGATCAAGCAGCTTGCCGGCATGCGCGGACTGATGGCGGATACGACGGGACACACGATCGAGCTGCCGATCAAGTCAAACTTCCGTGAGGGGCTTGACGTACTGGAATACTTCATGTCGGCGCACGGCGCCCGCAAAGGTCTGTCCGATACGGCTCTGCGAACGGCTGACTCCGGTTATCTGACGAGACGTCTGGTGGATGTCTCTCAGGAGCTGATCATCCGTGACGTGGACTGCGCAGAGGGCAGGGACGATATCCCGGGCATGTATGTGAAGGGCTTCAGCGATGGACGAGAGGAGATCGAGAGCCTTCAGGAGCGTATCACAGGCAGAGTCTCGTGTGAGACGATTCGCGACAAGGACGGTGAAGTGATCGTCGAGGCGAACCATATGATCACGCCGAAGCGTGCGGCGCGCATCATGAAGGAGGGTGTGAACTCAGAGGGCAAGCCTTATGAGAAGATCAAGATCCGTACGATCCTGACCTGCCGCTCCCACAACGGTGTCTGCGCGAAGTGCTACGGTGCGAACCTTGCGACCGGCGAGTCCGTTCAGGTCGGTGAGTCTGTCGGTATCATCGCGGCACAGTCGATCGGTGAGCCTGGTACACAGCTTACGATGCGTACCTTCCATACGGGCGGTGTGGCCGGAGGCGACATCACACAAGGTCTTCCGCGTGTCGAGGAGCTTTTCGAGGCGAGAAAGCCGAAGGGACTTGCAATCATCACAGAGATTGCCGGTACGGTATCGATCCGCGATACGAAGAAGAAGCGTGAGATTGTCGTGACAAACGAGGAGACGGGCGAGGCGAAGACCTACCTGATTCCGTACGGCTCACGTATCAAAGCGGTTGACGGCGCTTATCTTGAGGCCGGAGACGCGCTGACAGAAGGAAGCGTCAACCCGCACGATATCCTGAAGATCAAAGGTGTCGAGGCAGTGCAGGATTACATGCTGCATGAGGTACAGCGTGTATACCGCCTGCAGGGTGTTGAGATCAACGATAAGCATATCGAGGTCATTGTCCGCCAGATGCTGAAGAAGATCCGGATCGAGGACAACGGCGATACGGAGCTGCTTCCGGGTACACTGGTTGATATCCTTGACTTCGAGGATATCAACGAGAAGATGGTTGAAGAGGGCAAGCAGCCTGCAGAGGGCAAGCGCGTGATGCTCGGTATCACGAAGGCTTCTCTTGCGACGAACTCGTTCCTGTCGGCGGCATCCTTCCAGGAGACGACGAAGGTGCTGACGGAGGCCGCGATCAAGGGCAAGGTTGATCCGCTGATCGGACTGAAGGAGAATGTCATCATCGGTAAGCTGATCCCGGCTGGTACAGGTATGAAGCGTTACCGCAATGTCAAGCTTGACGTTTCCGGCACGGACGATTACAAGTATGATGAGTTCGATGACGATGACGAGATCGAGCTGGATGAGTTCGATGACGACATGGAAGTGAACCTCGACGAGATGGATGGCGAAGCGGATACAGATCTGAATGCAGATGATTTTGAGGATGCAGACCTGCCGGAGACTGACGACGGTGAGCCTTTGGATGAGGATGCAGATGCAGAGCCGTCTGAGGAAGAGCCGCAGGAATAAACTTTACAGAAGCATATAAAATGACCGCCGCGGGAGTGATTCCGCGGCGGTTTTATGGTGTGTCCGGCAAAGTCCGGGATGAACGATTATTCAGTGAAATGAACCGGTCATTTCATGATTCGTTTAGTCGTCGTCCAACTCGAGATCCTCGATCACGATATCATTGTCGTCGAGACGTGGCTTGTGTGCCGCCTTTTTCTGATCCTTGATGTCATGCATCAGCTTGCGCAGCGACATATCCTCGGAGAGACGGTCGGAGACGTCCGCGTCATCCGCATAATCAGGCTGCGGCCTGCTGCCATTCGCAGGACTGTTCCCAACCGGATGAACCGGATTGCCATATCCGCCTGGCCCATATCCGTACGGTACGGAACCGGGAGGATAGACAGAGGGAGGCGTCTGTTGATAAGGTGACGCGCCCTGATACCTGCGGGCCTCCGGGTATGGAGGTACGTTCTGGTACGATGCGTTTGACGGGTACGGGGGTACATTCCGGTACGGTGCATTTTGCGGGTACGGAGGCACGCTCTGATACTGCGGCTCTGCAGCAGGCGGCAGAGCCTCCCCGCGCTTCTTTTTGCGGGAGAACGGGCGGAAGATTGTCTTGCGGCCGGTCCAGCCGATGATCCGGACCAGAATGATGCCCCAGAATACGCCGAACGAGTCAATCAGGACATCCCGCTTCGACGGGCCGCGCCCTGCGACGTATGACTGGTGGTATTCGTCGCCGCAGGCAAATGCAACACAGATAAATCCGGCGACGAATAACAGCAGAATGCCGCGCAGTCCGTAGACATACAGAGGGAACGCGACAGCGATTGCGAGCGCAAAGTATTCTGTCATATGTGCCAGCTTGCGGACGACGCCCTGAAAACGGTTCGTCAGGCTGTCGATCTCCCAGGGCTGAAAGTCTGCGTCGAGGACCTCGCTCCCGATCTCGATCGTCTTGTAGGTGACCTTATAGCTAAGCTGTGCGGAGGTCGTGCCGTCCTGCGCTGAAAAGCTGTAGATCATATACATCAGCAGCAGCGCCGGAATAAAAGATAATGGCTTTAAAAATTTTACCATAGAATCACTCCCTTCGATTGAGTATCTTCCTATTATAATATAGATATTCTGATTATTTTTGTCAGGATTTCCGCTATTTTACCATCAAGCGGAAAGACTGTCCAGTACTTTAATAAATTCATAAGAAATGGCTTGACAAGCCCGATTATGGCAAGTATAATGTTTTAGTGCGCGGTTACGTCCATGTGTTTTTGCTGCGCAAAGCACAGCGGCTGGGGCGCGATTGCGACGACAGATACAGAATGTATCGTGCAACCACATGAGTGAAGAACTCATTTATCAAATCAGGAGGTGAAAGAAATGCCAACATTTAACCAGTTAGTAAGAAAAGGCAGACAGACATCAGTTAAGAAATCAACTGCACCGGCTCTCCAGAAAGGATTCAACTCTCTGAGAAAGAAGCAGACAAATGCATCCTCACCGCAGAAGAGAGGCGTCTGCACAGCAGTTAAGACAGCTACGCCGAAGAAGCCGAACTCAGCTCTTCGTAAAATCGCCAGAGTACGTCTGTCGAACGGCATTGAGGTAACAAGCTATATTCCGGGTGAAGGGCACAACCTTCAGGAGCATAGCGTGGTGCTGATCCGTGGAGGCAGAGTTAAGGACCTTCCGGGTACCAGATATCATATTGTCAGAGGTACGCTTGATACAGCAGGCGTTGCCAAGAGAAGACAGGCCCGTTCCAAGTACGGCGCCAAGAGACCGAAGGACGCCAAGAAATAATACATTTCATAGGTTCTTCTGGTCAGAGAGTATCACAAGTAGTACAGAATTTTGTTTCACCTTATGCGGGGTTCTTGTTTCCAGGTGGTTGCAGGTAAATATAGAAGTCCCGGCATGAAACACAATTAGCATGTCACATTGTGAGTACCTGTGATTTAATCATTATTAAGGAGGGAAGTAACGTGCCACGTAAAGGACATACTCAGAAAAGAGACGTTTTAGCAGATCCGGTATACAATAACAAAGTGGTTACGAAGCTCATCAACAACATCATGCTTGATGGTAAGAAGGGCGTAGCTCAGAAGATTGTATACGGAGCATTCGCAAGAATGGAAGAGAAGACCGGTAAGCCGGCTGTAGAAGTATTCGAAGAGGCAATGAACAACATCATGCCGGTACTTGAGGTAAAGGCAAGACGTATCGGTGGTGCTACGTACCAGGTTCCGATCGAGGTCAGACCGGACCGCCGTCAGGCTCTGGCGCTTCGCTGGATCACCATGTTCTCCCGCAAGAGAGGCGAGAAGACCATGGAAGAGAGACTGGCGAACGAGCTTATGGATGCTGCGAACAACACAGGCGCATCCGTAAAGAGAAAAGAAGATATGCACAAGATGGCAGAGGCGAACAAGGCGTTTGCTCACTATCGTTTCTAATCAACAGCACGATAGTACATTTTGCCGCTTGAATTAGGAGGAAAAAATTTTGGCTGGTAGAGAATATCCATTAGAGAGAACCAGAAATATCGGTATTATGGCTCATATCGATGCAGGTAAGACTACTCTGACCGAGCGTATCCTGTACTATACCGGTGTGAACTATAAGATTGGCGATACTCACGAGGGAACCGCTACGATGGACTGGATGGAGCAGGAGCAGGAGAGAGGTATCACGATCACTTCCGCTGCTACGACTTGCCACTGGACCCATCAGGATCACTGCAAGCCGCAGGAAGGTGCGCTTGAGCACCGTATCAATATCATCGACACTCCGGGCCACGTTGACTTCACGGTTGAGGTTGAGCGTTCCCTGCGTGTACTGGACGGAGCGGTAGGCGTGTTCTGCGCAAAGGGCGGAGTTGAGCCGCAGTCCGAGAACGTATGGCGTCAGGCGGATACTTACAATGTACCGCGTATGGCATTCATCAACAAGATGGACATCCTTGGCGCGAACTTCTACGGCGCAGTAGACCAGATCCGCACAAGACTTGGTAAAAACGCAATCTGTCTGCAGCTTCCGATCGGCAAGGAAGATGAGTTCAAGGGCATCATCGACCTGTTCGAGATGCAGGCATATATCTACAATGATGAGAAGGGCGAGGACATCTCGATTGTCGATATCCCGGAGGATATGCAGGATGAGGCAGAGCTGTACCGCACAGAGCTGATCGAGAAGATCTGCGAGCTTGACGACGACCTGATGATGCAGTATCTGGAGGGCGAGGAGCCGTCCGTTGAAGATCTGAAGAAGGTTCTGAGAAAAGCGACGTGCGAGTGCACGGCTGTTCCGGTTTGCTGCGGAACGGCATACAGGAACAAGGGCGTTCAGAAGCTTCTTGACGCGATCCTTGATTTCATGCCGGCTCCGACCGATATCCCGGCGATCAAGGGTACGGACCTTGAGGGCAATGAGGTAGAGCGTCACTCATCCGATGATGAGCCGTTCTCCGCTCTGGCATTCAAGATCATGGCCGATCCGTTCGTTGGTAAGCTTGCATTCTTCCGTGTATATTCCGGTACGATGAATTCCGGTTCCTATATCCTGAACGCGACGAAGGGCAAGAAGGAGCGTGTAGGACGTATCCTTCAGATGCATGCGAACAAGAGAGCAGAGCTGGACAAGGTATATTCCGGTGATATCGCTGCGGCTGTCGGCTTCAAGCTGACGACGACAGGTGATACGATCTGTGATGAGCAGCACCCGGTAATCCTCGAGTCCATGGAGTTCCCGGAGCCGGTTATCGAGCTCGCGATCGAGCCGAAGACCAAGGCTGGTCAGGGCAAGATGGGCGAGGCTCTTGCGAAGCTCGCAGAGGAGGATCCGACCTTCCGTGCGCATACAAATCCGGAGACGGGCCAGACGATCATTGCCGGTATGGGCGAGCTTCATCTGGAGATTATCGTAGACCGTCTGCTGCGTGAGTACAAGGTAGAGGCAAACGTCGGTGCTCCGCAGGTTGCATACAAGGAGACCTTTACGAAGGAAGTTTCCGTCGACAGCAAGTATGCGAAGCAGTCCGGCGGACGCGGACAGTATGGTCACTGTAAAGTTATCTTTACACCGATGGATCCGAACGGCGAGGAGACCTTCAAGTTCGAGTCGACGGTTGTCGGCGGCGCTATCCCGAAGGAGTACATCCCGGCGGTTGGCGCAGGTATCGAGGAGGCTGCAAAGGCCGGTATACTCGGAGGATTCCCGGTACTCGGCGTTCATGCGAACGTATTTGACGGATCCTACCATGAGGTCGACTCCAGTGAGATGGCATTCCACATCGCAGGCTCCCTTGCATTCAAGGATGCGATGAAGAAGGGCGATCCGGTACTGCTTGAGCCGATCATGAAGGTAGAAGTAACGATGCCTGAGGAATATATGGGCGATGTAATCGGCGATATCAATTCGCGCCGCGGCCGTATCGAGGGCATGGATGACCTTGGCGGCGGCAAGATCGTAAGAGGTTACGTACCGCTTGCTGAGATGTTCGGATATTCGACAGACCTTCGTTCCAAGACACAGGGCCGTGGTAACTACTCGATGTTCTTCGAGAGATACGAGCAGGTTCCGAAGTCGGTACAGGAGAAGGTACTGAACGCGAAATCCAAGTAAATATCTGGTAACTAATATTAAAAAAGGCTTGAAAATATGGGTGATTTGAAATATAATCAGAACTAGCCGGTATAAAGAAAAGATGCGAACAGCAATTATTAAGGAGGACATTCAAAATGGCAAAGGCTAAATTTGAAAGAACAAAACCGCATTGCAACATCGGTACCATCGGACACGTTGACCACGGTAAGACAACCCTGACAGCAGCTATCACAAAGGTTCTGTCTGAGAGAGTTGCAGGTAACGTTGCTACTGATTTCGATAATATCGATAAGGCTCCGGAAGAGAGAGAGCGTGGTATCACGATTTCTACCGCTCACGTTGAGTATGAGACAGATAACAGACACTATGCACACGTTGACTGCCCAGGCCATGCTGACTATGTAAAGAACATGATCACCGGTGCTGCTCAGATGGATGGCGCTATCCTCGTAGTTGCTGCTACAGATGGTGTTATGGCTCAGACGAAGGAGCATATCCTTCTGTCCCGTCAGGTAGGTGTTCCGTACATCGTAGTATTCATGAACAAGTGCGATATGGTAGACGATGAGGAGCTGCTTGAGCTGGTTGACATGGAGATCCGTGAGCTCCTGAACGAGTACGAGTTCCCGGGAGATGACACACCGATCATCCAGGGTTCCGCTCTGAAGGCTCTTGAGGATCCGTCAAGCGAGTGGGGCGACAAGGTTATGGAGCTGATGGCAGCAGTAGACGAGTGGATCCCGGATCCGCAGCGTGCTACAGATCAGCCGTTCCTTATGCCGGTTGAGGACGTATTCACAATCACAGGCCGTGGTACAGTTGCTACAGGT
>Ga0129308_1002021_pt1 | contig 18624 bp, 20 predicted proteins | sample L827metagenome_FD_94440 | JGI IMG/M metagenome (GOLD analysis project Ga0129308, IMG submission 94440) | Ring-tailed lemur group fecal microbial communities from Wisconsin, USA - L827 metagenome | ecosystem: Host-associated > Mammals > Digestive system > Large intestine > Fecal | place: USA... | reverse complement strand
TCCGTACCTGGGCGATGTGCTCCATGCACCCCTTGTCGATCTCCACTTCGTACCCGTTCCGGGCCACATTCACGACGTCTTCGATCTTCAGATCCACGCCGTTCAGAATTACTTTGTTCATATCGACGATCTCCTTCTAAATCAAAATCAAACCTGTATTGACGCCACGATACATCAAGACAAAACGATGCGCTCTATCCCTGATTATACTTCCGCTTCCTTGCCCAGCGGGGGAGCCGTTTTTCCCAGAAAGATGAGATGAAACAGCATTGCAAAGTAGTAGAAGAATATACAGTACCAATATTGATTCACTGGTATACCGAACAATGAGGACAGGTACACACCTCCGACTGTCCACGGAAACATGCCTTCCCCAAATCCGGACATTTCGAGGGATCTTGACAGCACTGCTTTACTTAAGCCTTGTTCTTCATAGGCGGTTGAAAACGCATTGCTCACCAATACCTTTGCCGGCTGGGAATCCCCTGTTGCTCCATATCCAAGAATCGAAAAAAACATGGAGCAAAATACCACGATCCGAGCGGATTTCACATGCTGCAGCACCGCATTTACGATTTGCTTCAGGATACCCATATGGGTCAGGATCCCGCTCAAAGACATGCCGATCACCAGCGTAAACAAAACATTTGCCATGGAGGAAATTCCGCCTCTTGACAACAAATTGCGCAAAAGTGGATCTTCTGACTGGATATAGCTGCCATATCCGTGAAACAAAATGTCCGATAGCTCCCACAGGCTGCGCTTCTGGAACAGAACTGCGACCGATCCTCCTACGCTGATACTGGCAATCAAACAGGTCAATGTACTTCTTCTCAGATAAATCAGGATACACAGCACTAAAACCGGCAAAAGCGTGATGATATGATGGTTAAACTCCCGGTTCAGGGCTTCTTCCAAATAAAGGCTGTCCAAAACTCCACGATTCTGATTGCCCAGATCCAAAAGGAAGTAGATGGCAGAGGCCGCGGCTGCACCAGGAAGTACAGCCAGCAGCGTCCCTCTGATATGTGTGTAAATATCATCAAGTCCTGAAAGCAAACGCGAAATATTGGCAGAGTCTGAGATCGGAGAAATACATGCACCAAACCGAGAACCGCCCGCAATCGCTCCGACCAATAAATAAGGGTTGATTTGGATCGTCTGAGAGATGAAAAAGAGCGCCAACCCCACTGTGCCCGCGCAGATCCAGCAGCTGCCGATCAGCGCAGAAAATATACAGCAGCAGATAAAGGTCTCGACCAGAAAGAACCGAGGCTCCGCCAGCCGCAGGCAGAGCAATATGAAGAAGGAAAATGTCCCAGAAGCGATCCAGGCGCTGATCAACATTCCAATACAAATATTGATAATCAGAGCAATCGCTACAGTTCGTATTCCCTCAACGGCCATTTTTTCAATCTCGTCCACTGAATAGCCCTTGATCTTTGCGAACAGTGCTGTCAAAACAGTACAGCAGGCCAGAACCACCTGGCTGTTTAGCTTGAAAGATACGCATCCACCGAAAAGGATCAGTAATATCGCAGCTAGTATCCCTACAGCTTGTACTACAGTGATGTCTCTCCTGTTCATGGACTGCTCTTACGCTTTCACGTAAGCATCGACCTCTTCCGCAAACGCCAGCATTTCCTCGGCGTCGGCCACAGTAGTAACGCGCTCTTTCATCAGCTGGCCGATTTCCCAGGGGAAGGAGAGATAATACCACTGCGCGATACAGTTCATATAGTTCTCCCAACTCCACAGCAGGTTCTTCAGATCCTTCTTATTGGTGACCGAGTCAAAAGAGTCCACAATATCCAGATAGAATTTCCACAGATTAGGCAGGTTCAGCCATGCGGCGTCGCATCCAGGATGGTCCGGATCACTCTTGGCGCCCAGCAGGCGCACCTTGTGCTCCGTGGTATACACAAACAGCTGCTTGCACTGCTCCAGAGAATACATGTCGTCCCCAAGGACCGAATACAAGGTACCCTCTACCAGCAGCATGCCCAGGGACATGGGGTCTTGAATACCGTAATACATATTACCAATGGTGGTATTTCTGGCGCCGGCCTTGCTGAAGAAAATACCCGCGCGGGACGCCTCAATTTCCAAAGGCATATCGTACCAGCATTTATCGATCTCCGCCTCAATTTCTTTCTTGACTTCAGTCCAGTGCTTTCCCATGTTACGCTACCTCTCTTTCTACTTTTACCACAGCCAACTTGTGATAAAAATACGTATGATTGCGCACCTCTTCGCACTCCCGCTTATACGTCTCCATGTCCTCAGGATCCACCTGTGCCACCTGCGCTCCGACCAGACCAGGCTCCGTGCAGGGACCATAGCAGAAATACATCTTGATATTGTTCCAAAGCAGGTTGCCAGCTTCCAGCTCAGTGTAGAACAGGCGGTGATTGCCAATGGGGGCGCGGAGGGTGCCCGCAGTTGCGGGAGGCTCAGTCAGCGGACGGAAAAACAGGCTGAAGGAATCGCCCGTGGAAACAGTCACATGGGTAATGCCTTTCTGCTGGGTCTCCAGCTTCTGCCAGAGGGATTCTGCCAGTTCGGGTTCGGCATCACGCAGCAGTGTGGCGCGGACGGAGACACCACTGGGAAATGTAATCTTAATCTTTTCCATAAATATAGGCTCCTTTTTCAGCTCAGATTTTGGACTCGGCGGCATTCTTCATATAGGGTTCGGCGCGCAGGGTCAGATCCAGCAGCTTCTTATAATCCTTTACCTGCTTGCTGCACCGCAGGTTCCCCATAACCTCCCAAGTAAAGGTCAGAGAGAACCACATATTCAGCCGCTTGATATAATTCTTCCAGCTCCAGAACAGAGAGGCCAGAGCTTCCTTGCTGTCGATACTGTCAAAGGAGTCAACAATATCCTGATAGAAGGACCAAACCTTCGGCATGTTCAGCCAAGCCGCGCCATTTTTTGCCTTTCCGCCCATGTGCGCGGCCAGGTCGGCATAGACGGCCACAAACAGCTCCTTCGCCTGGTCCAGCGAAGCGGTTCCGGCGCCCAGGATATATTCCATCGCTTTCTCGGCGCTGCCAAACCCGCCAGCATATGTATCAGCGATTTGGAAAAACAGGTTGCCAGTGGCCATACCGTTGCTGCCCGCCTCACTGGGGAACAGCCCCCGGCTGCTGGCCTTCACCTCAATGGGCTCCTTCTTCCAAATGGCGTCAATTTCCTCTTCAATCTCCTGTTTAACGTCTAACCATTCTTTTCTCATTTGAACCCTCACTCCTCAGCAATCGTAATGACCGAGATATTATGCTCACGGTAAATATCATACCAAATGCCCATGCAGGCCTTTTCAAAGTCGGCAGTGACCTCCGCTTTCCCGATCACACATCCCGCAGTACCCGGCTGCATCACATCTCCATAGACCACGCTCAGCTTTTCCCCGTCCCAGAGCAGATCGCCGGCCGCCAGTTCCGCATAGGCCACAGGACCGTTCCCCTGTACGGCAGGGACGGGCTCTTTTGCCGGACGCATGTAAGCGTCAAAGATCTTGCCCGCGGAGACCGCGTGATTGCATACCAGTTCCATAGGAGTGGCCAACTTACCCAGCAGATCATTGGTCAACTGAGGCTCCTGCTCCACCAAAAGGCTCGCTTTTACAACCTGTCCTGCCGGGAAAGTAATTAAAATGTTCTTCATAAGTTCCTCGATTCCTCCTCTGTTTTCTATTACCTTGTGACTGCCTGGGAAGGGAAGCTCCCTTCCCAGGCAGTCATTGTCAGAGATTACTATGTAATTCCTATTTGCTTACTCCAGACCAGTGGTATCAACATCGCCATAAGCGACGAACTCGCCGTTTTCATCCACGCGCACGACGCTGGAGACGAAGCTGGAGACATTGCCGTTATCCGCCCAGGTGATATCGGGACCAAGCAGCATTTCTTCCATCACGAAGGTGTCGTTGCCGCTGATCCGGTTCATGATCCAGTCAGCCAAATTCTCACGGGTGGCGCCCTGCTCCACGGCCTTGGCAATTACGTGGACCGCGTCGTAGGTCAGGCCGCAGGGGCTGGAGGGGATCTGGTCCTCGCCGTAAGCAGCGGTATACTTCGCCAGGAAGTCCTTGTTGATCTGGGCCTCACTGAAGGGATTGAAGGTACACACGCAGTACAGGTTCTGGACCGCATCCACGCCGGCCAGCTCGATGGTGGCGCGGTAAGTCAGCGTGCTCAGGGAGATGACAGGCAGTTCCAGGCCCAGTTCCTTCATCTGCTTGAGGATGATACCGCCATCCTGGTAGTTGCTCTGCAGGCAGATGCAGTCAGCGCCCAAAGACTTGACCTTGGTGATCAGAGTGGAGAAGTCGGACTCGGTGCCGGGATTGTAGGTCTCTTTGCCGACGATCTCCAGACCGAGCTTGCCGGAAACGGACTCAATGTTTTCCACGATGCCAATGCCGGAATCTGTATTGGAGTAAATAATGGCCATTTTGCTGCAGCCCAGGTTGTTTTTCGCGAAGGCAGCCATACGGGGGGCCTGAGCCAGATCGGAGACGACAATACGCATCCACTGTTTGTAACCCTGCTCAGCCAGATAGTTGGAGCTGGAAGCAGGAGCGATATTGCACAGTCCGGCTTCCTCGAAGATGGGCTGGGTAGCGGCAGAAAGGCTGCTGCCGCCATGGGCAACTACGCCAATGATGGTAGGATCGTCGCAGAATTTCTGGGCCACGACGGGAGCCTGGGCCTCATCCTGGGCGTCATCCAAAGCTACGATCTCGATCATACGGCCGTTGATACCGCCGGCAGCATTGATCTCCTCAGCGGCGAGGTTGGCGGCCCAGTGCTGCAGATCGCCATACGCGGCGCTGGAACCGCTCAAAGCACAGGCCAGACCGATGCGGACCGGATCCTTATTTTCAGCGGAGGCAGAAGACGCGGTGCCGGAATTATTGTTTGCGGTATTGCTGCTGGTTTTGCCGCCACAGGCAGCCAAGGGAAGTACCATGCTCATTGCCAGAAGAAGAGCCCCTATGCGAGTGATCGTTCTTTTCATTTTGTTTCTCCTTTCTAACGATAAAATTACTATATCCTCAGGCAAAGACCTGAAAATACCTCACACACCCAGATACGCCTGTCGGACCGAGTCGTCCTCCAGCAGTTCTTTTCCTGTTCCCGTCTGCGTAATTTCCCCTGTCACCAGGATATACGCGCGGTCCGCAATACTCAGAGCCTTGGTCGCGTTCTGTTCTACCAGCAAAATGGAAGTCCCGTCTTTCCGGATCTCCTCAATGATCTTATACACCTCAGCCACCACAACAGGCGCCAATCCCAGCGAGGGCTCGTCCAGCATCAGCAGCTTGGGGCGGGACATCAGGGACCGGGCAATAGCCAGCATCTGCTGCTGGCCGCCGCTGAGCAGGCCTGCTCTCTGCTTTCTCCGCTCACCCAAAATCGGGAAGCGCTCACAGAACATCTCGATGTCTTTCTTGATCCCGTCTTTATCCTTCCGAACATACGCGCCTGAAAGCAGGTTGTCGTAAACCGTCGAGTTGGGGAACACCATACGTCCTTCCGGCGTATGGGCAATGCCCGCCTTCACCAGGGAGGCCGCGCCCATGCCCTTGATGGACTTTCCTTGCCACTGGATATCCCCGTTGCTGATCTGCAGCAGACCGGAAATCGTCTTCAGGATCGTCGTCTTGCCGGCGCCGTTGTTGCCGACAATGGAGACGATCTCCCCCTCCTCCACACAGAAAGAGGTTCCATGGATCGCTTCCACCGGACCATAATAAACGACTAGATCTTCTACTGTTAATAACATACTATTCACCGCCTAAGTACGCATTTATGACCTTCGGATCATTCTGAATCTCTTCCGGCAGTCCAACCGCCAATTCTTTGCCAGCCTCCATGGCCAAAATTCGTTCCGCAGACGACATCATGATCTTCATGTTATGGTCGATCAAAATTACGGTAAAGCCCTTTTTCTCCTTCACATAAAGAATCATTTCCATGAGTTCTTCCGCTTCTTTGCTGTTCAAACCGGCGGCAGGCTCATCCAATAGGAGCAGCTCGGGTTCTACGATCACCGCGCGGGCAAATTCGATCCGTTTCTGAATGCCGTAAGGCAGACTGCCTACGTACTCTTTTTCCCATTTGCTCAAGCCAAGCAGGGAGAGCAGTTCCCTGGCCTTATCCTTGGATTCCCGCTCATATTTGCGGTATTTGGGTGTATGTAGGATCGAGTCCAGCAGATTCGTGTGGATATTCTTGGAATTGCCGATCATAATGTTATCCAGCACCGTCATGGCACGGAAAATGCGCAGATTCTGGAAGGTTCTGGCAATTCCATACTCCACCATAGACTCCAGGGGTTTTCCGGTTATATCAGTACCGTTAAATGTGACCTTTCCATCCGTGGGCTTGTACACACCGGTCAAAGCGTTGAATACGGTAGTCTTTCCCGAGCCACTGGGTCCGATCAGGCCCAGCAGTTCGTGGCGTTTCACATAAAAACTAAGGTCATCCACGGCTTTCACGCCGCCGAAATACATTTTCAAATGCTCTACTTCTAAAATGTGATCCATACGCTCAACTCCTTACTTTTATGAGTCACGCTCTGTCAGACCTGAGCTTTTTTTGCGCGCAAAGCACGTCTCTGGCGCAGCCGGTCAGCAATGCCCTTATCTCCGGCAAACGCGCGGGAGCCCAACAATCCTTGCGGGCGGAAGAGCATACACAAGACCATGATCAAGCCGCCAATACCGATTCGGTAAAGAGCCAAGCTGCGGTACATCTCCGGAACGATCGTGAAGAACGCGGCGCCGATCACCGCGCCGGGCAGGCTGCCCAGGCCGCCCAAGATACACATCTGCATAATCGTCGTGGAAATGTTAAAGACAAAGTTATTGGGATTAATCGCCGTGATATAATAGGCATACAGGCAGCCAGCCATACCGGCAAAGAAGGTACCCGTGGTAAAAGCAAACAGTTTCAGACGCTTTGCATTGACGCCCACGGAAATGGCACCCAGTTCATTGTCACGGATTCCCTGGAGGTTGCGGCCGATCTTGGAAGCAATGATATTGCTCAGGATCACAAACGAAACCGCCATGACCAGCAGGGTCAAATAATAGAAATCCTGGCCGGAAGAAAACTTCTTGCCAAAAATCACAGGTCTGGGAATCGCGGAAATACCGTTGGCGCCGTTCGTCACAGAATTCCAGTTGCGGACGATGGCCAGGAAAATATTCAGAAACGCCGTTGTGATTAGGCCGACAAAGTCCACCGTCAACCGCAGGCAAGGAATACAAATGACGAAACCTATGACAGCTGCAACTACACCGGACATCAAAAGGCAACCAAAGAAAGGAATCCCGTAGTTTTTAGCCAGCAAAGCTGTCACATAGGCGCCGATCCCGTAAAAGGCCGCAAAGCCCAGGCACATCATACCGGTGTAGCCGCAAATCAGCATGTTTCCAAAGCAAACGATGGCATATATAAAGGTAGTAGTCATCAGACGGATGGCAAACGCATCCCGTACTACCATCGGGGTCAAAAGCAGACAGATAAATACGATGCCGCAAATCAATGAGCTCTTACGTTCCTGGAGCATCGGAGTCCATTTTTTATTTCCCATAATCACACCTTCTCCGCTTTCTTCACGCCAAACAGGCCCTCGGGTCGGAACATGAGAACGAACACGATCACGATGTATCCCACTGCATCGCGGAACGCGGTTCCTACATACGCGCCAGCCATGGCCTCTGCCACGCCCAAAATAATGCCGCCGAAGAAAGCGCCCCAGAAGTTGCCAACGCCGCCCAGCATAACGACTGCCCAGGCTTTGATGGTGCCCAGCAGGCCCATATCAACGCTGATATAGCCGTAATAGGAGCAGTACATCACACCGCCCAAAACACCTAAGAAACCGCCCAACGCGTAAATCAGAGGAATAATCGTATTTGTGGGAATCCCCATCAGGGAAGAGGTCTGAATATCCTGCATGATACACCGGGTGCCGCGGCCCAGCTTTGTCTTATTCAACACAAACTGCATGATGACCACCACAGCCAGCGAGATCGCCGGGATCACAATGGCTCTGGTATAGATTTGAAGATCACCTACATTGATGGAAGAAGTGGGCAGCAGAGACTCAAAGGGGATCGCCTCCGGGCCCCAAATGGCCTGGGCAATCGTCTTCAAAATCAGCGCCACACCAAAGGCGCTGATCATTGGGACCATGCGGTTTGCATTACGGACAGGGCGATAAGCCGTCCGCTCAATCACAATCGCAATGCCTCCTGTCAGGACCGCAGCCACCAAGCAGCAAATGATCGGATGAACCACGGAGCTCATTGCCACAATCAGGCTATAGGCTATGAAGGTACCAAACACATACAGGTCGCCGTGTGCAAAGTTTATCAGATACAACAAGCCGTAAACCATGCTGTACCCAATTGCAATCATCGCGTAAATCGAGCCGCAAGAAAGACCATTGATTAATTGCTGCAAGAAATAGTATAAACCATTCATTTTTCTCATCTCCCTGCTGTTATGCTCCAGCCACACCGGGTATAGGCCGAAAGTTTGTCCTGCGTCTTTCAATCGCTTTTGGACCGCTGTAACTCATGTGCCGCTCTACCGAACCTTCAGGTTCCCTTTTCCGATATACACCTTCTCTCTACTTTGCCCCTTCTCTTTTTGTTACTTAGGTAACTAAGCAATCAAGTGCCTTTATGATAAAACACGTTTCTGCGTTTGTCAACTATTTTCTTAGCGTTTTAGTTTGCTAAATGACATTTTTGTTTGTTTCTTCATGTTTTTTGTCTTTATTTTGTGTATTCTAAACAAATGATAAACTTTTTTGACCAGTTTTTCCAAAATAGACCATCTCGCTATTGACACATAAAAATTAGCATAATATAATAAAATAAATGTTCAAAGTTTATATTTTTTAGCAAAAGAATCAAGAAACCAAAATTTTCGCCTTTTCTCCTCTATGTTTCTCCGTTTTCTACAACACAAATTACGGACGGTTATCGACACTTTTCAGACTACTGTACATATGGATTGTCTAAAACAATTCGTCATTTGTGCGCCATTTTCTCAGTCAGCAGCAGCACTACCTGGATCCCGAATTCATCTATGTGCTGTGCATAATGTAAAGGAGCATTACTTGCAACATGCCGCTTAAAAAAACTACTACATTTTCAGAAGCTAAAAAGACTTCGATAACCGATGAGATCGTCAGCCAAATCAAATACTCAATTTGCAATGGCGAATTAAAACCCGGGGACAAGCTTCCCTCTCAACGCGAGATGGAGGTCATGTTTAATGTCAGTCGTCCCACACTCCAAAAAGCTATTTCCAAGCTGATCGCTCTGGGTGTGATCGAGGCTGTGCAAGGCAAAGGTTACTATGTCACTTATATCAAAGACATCATCATTTCCCCGAATATTCCTTTGGCAACAGAAATGCACGAAGACAAATTCTATGATCTCTATCAGGCAAAAATGTATATAGAAGCCTCTTTAGCCCAACTTGCCGTGGACAATGCCACAGACAGCGAAGTACAGGATCTGCTGAATTTTGTCCATCTTCTTGATGAGAGCAACCTGGACGACGAGTCCGCCAGCATTAGCGGAAACCGGTTCCATCAAATGATCGCCGATTGTGCGCACAATCAGACATTGGCAGATTTTGAAAAATCCCTTCTGATCCTACTGGACGAATATGAACACAGTTTTGTAAAAGCCAGCATCCGGTCTTTTGAAAAATACGAGCGCGTTCCTCATCTCAGGATCGCAGAGGCCATCTATCAGCGCAACGGAAAACTTGCATTTCAGGAAGCCTACGACCACGTGCGGAATTACATGCTCGACATGGGTTGGAAGCCAAGCCCTTTTGATTCGTAATGATCAGCAGTTTTCCCTGCCTGCGCAACAGGCTGACCCGCATCAGGGATTTACGGTAAAGGGTCTTTGACGCGGCTATTTCCCAGGGAAAACAAGTGCTATATGCGCTAAAATCCCCTCTGATATAGTGATTTTACTTTCCTATATCAGAGGGGATCATTGTTGGTTCAGTCCCGTGAGGACCTGTCACATATTATTCCCATTATGCGCGCTGGTGCCGTCATTTGCCGGGGCGTCATTCCACATCATCAATCCAATATCCAATCGAGCAGGAATTCCGGCTTCTTCTGCAGGCTCCCCACCCGGCAATCAACCCCATCTTTCCGAAGTTCTTCTGCGATTTGATCTGCCAACCCATTTTGGGGCAGCAAATCGGCCTGATTCAGCAGCACCCGAATCCTGGATCCCGGGAGTCCGGCGGCACGGACCGTCTCCATCACGCAAAACAAAAATTCCGCCGGACCTACCAAGGAAGCAGGGGCGCTATTCCAAACGGGATTTCTTTCATACCGATGAATGACCTGGCTGACCGGACGGCCCAGCGCAGACAGCCCCGCCACCACAAGGCAGAGGTCCGTCTCCGGCAGCAGGACCGGCTCATCGGGGCGGTGTAATTTCAGCGGGAGACAGTGGGCTCCGTCTGCCTCATACAGCGTCAGCTGTGCCGCGGAAATGGCCCGGTTCAGCAGCCCATCGGGCAGCGCTCCCAGCTTTCCCTCTCCTGCTCTGCTGCCTGCGCAGACGATCCCCGGCTCGCTCAATTCCTCCAGCAGCATATCTTGGGAAGGGTCCTCCAACAGTACCCGTCTTTCAGGCGGTGGGAGGGGAAATATGTGGGTGGTGGTGGTAAACAGGACCTTTCCCCTGCTCGTTTCCCGGGCCAGGCACCGGAGCGCAGTGGTCTTACCGCCCGCCCCGATGGCTGCCAGCAATCGGCATCCCATACGGCTCTACCTCCGAACAGAGCAAGCACCAGTTTGCTGGTGCTTGCTCTGTTTTTTATGTTTCATTTTGGAAACGGAGTTGAAATTCGCCCCCGTCCTCCTGATACAGCGCCTCCACATCCGTATCCATCATAACCCGGCAATCCTCTGGAGCGGAATATCTCACGCAGGTACCGCAGGAAGAGCTCAGCGTCCGGGGAACCGGCATCATACGGGCAGAATATCCGGCCTTCTGCAGGGATTGGCAGCTCAAAAGGGCGCTTAAATGGGTATGGAACGTGGCCAAATAGTGATTCATTGCCGCTTTTTCAACAACAGGCTGAACTCATCATCCTCAGCGGGACGTACTTCCACCGCATAGCCATTGTTGCCCGCAAAGCGTGAGACATTTTCCACCGCGCACTGATTGTCCACCAGCACCTCCAGCGCTTCAGGCCCGTCTTTTTTGACAGCTTTCTGCACCATAACCACCGGCATGGGGCAGGCATATCCTCTTGCGTCAATCATTTTGCTTTTTCCTCCTTGTGCAGATTCGCCACCGAAATTACCAGCAGCATAACCAGACCGATCATAATTCCAACCCGTCCGGCCATAGCTACACCGCCCGCCGTAAACACGCCGTCTTTCATGGCGTCGGCATTACCAGCCATTCCAAAATTATGAGAGATCGCCGCGCCGACAATCATCCCCAGAACCGTAACCGCGCTGTCGCCATTTCCCTCTCCGGCCAGGATCAGCTGACGCAGCGGGCAGCCTCCCAGCAGGACAGAACCCCAGCCAGCCACCATCATGCCTAAAAAGCTCCACAGATAGTCGTGGTGGGCAATCGGCTGCACAGCGGCAGCGGGGTGGAACCCGTTCAGGATCACGTTCCCCACCAGCACCACCACAAAGATGGTGATAAAACCGCTGATCAAATTAAAATCCCGGAACAAAAACACGTCACGGATCCCGCCCGCCATACAGAGGCGGCTTTTCTGGGCCAGAGCACCCACGACCAGTCCGGCCGCCAGGGAGACCAGCCAGAAGGCATGCACGGAACCCGGCCCCTCCTGGGAAAATTTCAGGAAGGCCGGCGCGGCCAACAGCAGGACCAGCAGCGCGGCCATAATACCAGGCAGCACAAACCCTTCTGCCTTTTTCACTTTATAAGCCCGCCCCAGAGAAAACCCCTGCTTCAGGCAAAGAACACCGCAAAAAATTCCCGCGATAAAACCAAGCAAACCCGCAATGGCCGTCACATCGCCGCCGCCCAAACGAATCACCATACGCAGGGGGCAACCCAGAAAAGCCAGCGCTCCCATCATCACCAATCCGCCCAAAACAAAGCGCAGCGCGGGCACGGAACCGGCGCGGGCCTTAAACTCCTTCCCCGCCATGGCCATCAGCATAGCACCCAGCACCAGCCCGATAATCTCCGGACGGATATACTGTACCTTTCCGGCACTGTGCAGGCCCAGACCACCGGCAATATCCCGTAAGAAGCAGGCAATGCAAAAGCCCATGTTCCCCGGATTCCCGCCAAGAGAGAGGATCAGGGCCGCCAAGCCCACCACAGCCCCGGTGGCGATCATCAACCAGTTGATTTTTTTCATAACGATTCTCCTTACTGCACACGTGATATTTTTTTAAACATAACGACCGTTCCAAGCATAGCATAGCAGGGAAACATTTACAAGATTTGCTCCTATAAAATGTTTCAATGCCATTTTCCCACCTATAAGAATCATTTATATCGGCCTCATGCCGTGGTTCGTTAACCTCTGAAAATCCTCTGAAAACCTGCTAAAAGTCCATATTTTTGATCAATATATTTCCCTCAGCGCCCTTTTCCGCCGGTTGATTTCATGGACAATACACGTTATACTATTGCAAAAATCATGAAGCAGGAGGCAGTCAATGATGCAAACCACCTACATGGACCACGCGGCTACTTCTTTTCCAAAACCGCCCCTCGTGGGAAAACGCATGAAGGAATATGTGGACGAGGTAGGGGCCAATATCAACCGTTCCGTCTACGGTCCCGCCCAACAAGCCGGTATGGTCACTCTGGAACTGCGCCGTCTGCTGTGCCAGTTATTCCATTTTGACGACCCTACCCATGTGGTGCTGACGCCTGGGAATACCTGGGGGCTTAATATGCTGCTGCATGGGGCCCTGAAACAGGGAGACCACTGTCTGGTTTCCTCCATGGAACACAATGCCGTCATGCGCCCGCTCCAGCAGCTGGCAGAATGTGGCGTAACTTTTGACCGTGTTCCCTGCAATTCCGAGGGCCGCCTGTCTCCTGAGGATCTGGAAGCCATGCTGCGGCCCAACACACGCCTCGTTTTGCTGGCCCATGGTTCCAATGTGTCCGGCACCATACAAGATGCCGCACAGATCGGAAAAATCTGTGCGGCTCATCACATTTTTTTCTGCCTGGACGCGGCTCAAACCGCTGGGCACACGCCTATTGATTTCCAGGCGCTCGGCTTGTCTGCCCTCTCCGTCCCGGGCCACAAGGGGCTTATGGGTCCCCAGGGGATCGGCGCCCTGCTGCTGCGGCCTGATTTTGCCGCCCAATTGACGCCTTGGGCCGCGGGAGGAACCGGCAGCGCCTCAGATCTGGAAGTTCCGCCTCCGTATATGCCCGACCGGTTTGAGCCCGGCACGCCCAATCTGCCCGGAATCTATGGCTGGGAAGCCGCGTTGTCATTTCTTCGGGACCTCACCGTAGAAGCGGTGGAGGCCCATGACAAGGAGCTGTCAGCCCGTTTCCTAGCGGGGCTGGAGCAGATCCCCGGGGCAGTTTTGCTGGGTCCCAAGGGAGTACAGGGGCGGGTCGGTGTATTCAGCCTGGATTTTCCCGGGCGTGACAACGGTGAAGTGGCGTTTCAATTGGAGGATCAATTTGGTATCCTGACCCGCTGCGGCCTTCACTGCGCGCCCTCCGCCCACCGCACTCTGGGCACGTTTCCCCGGGGCACTGTCCGCTTTTCCTTCGGATGGTTCACCACAGAGGAAGACGTGGACCGGACCTTGGCCGCCATTGCCGCGGTCAGTGCAAAATAATTCTTGCGCCTCCCTTGTATTCCGACACCGTTCCCACACGCTGGGCACTGGGAACGACATTTTTCAATTCCGCGTACAAAGCATCCGCGTCAGCCGGGTCCACCGCCATCAGCAGTCCTCCCGCCGTCTGAGGATCGTAAAGCATATCTTGGACCGCCAATTCCACCTGCCCCGGATCCACCGTATCTTGGGCATAGCGGCGGTTGCGGTACATCCCTTCCGGAAGAATCCCCTGTCTGGCCAATTCCAGGGCAGCCGGTATCAAATCAATTGCGCCCACTTCCAAATCAATGCGCACATCGCTGCCCTGGGCCATCTCACAACTGTGGCCCAAAAAGCCAAATCCAGTCACATCCGTACATGCGTGGACCCGATATTTTATCATCGCGTCCCTGGCCGACTTATTCAATGTCGTCATCAGCTGTGTTGCAAGTTCCATGGCTTCGACAGGACAAAGCTCCGCCTTGGCTGCCGTGGTCAAAATCCCGATCCCCAGCGGCTTCGTGAACAGCAGCACGTCTCCAGGCTGGGCCCCACTGTTGGTCAGGATCTGATCAGGATGGACGAATCCGGTAACCGCCAGACCATATTTGGGCTCATCATCCAAAATACTGTGTCCGCCGGTAATCAGAGCCCCCGCCTCATAGACTTTGTCATATCCGCCGCGCAGCAATTGATGTACAGCTTCCTGGGGCATTTTTTCCGGAATACACAGGATATTCAGCGCCAGTTTGGGTTCTCCTCCCATCGCATATACGTCAGATAACGCATTGGTAGCCGCGATCTGCCCGAATACATAGGGATCGTCCGCAATGGGCGGGAAAAAGTCCACGGTCTGAACCAGCGCCAGGTCATCAGACAGGCGATAGACCGAAGCATCATCGCTTTTGTCGAATCCCACCAGTAGGTTTGGATCATGGCGCACCCGTATATCCGTCAGCAGCTGGGCCAACACCCCAGCGCCTACCTTGGCACCACAGCCGGCGCAATTTGCCAGTTTAGTCAGTTTAATATTTTCCTCCATGTTGCATCTACCTGTCTTTCCTGTTCGCAGTATTGGTATGTGCGTCGTTACGGTCGTTATGTTTTTGAAAGTATAATATGGAGAATCATAAAAGTCAAGCAATAAAGCCGCGTTATGTGTGCAATATACACAAAAACGCCGCCTGAAAGCTTTGCATTTCAAGCAGCGTCTGATGGACAAATCATTTATCTGTCGGGGCGGTGACGCAAATAGTCCTCCACCTCCGCCAGCGCCTGCTCCGTATCCACATCCCACAGTTCAGCCGCATCCCGCGCTTCTACCAGCCGGATGCAACTCTCCTCCCCTTTGGATACGGCCATGCCGCCGCGCTCGCCGGATAGGGCCGACAATTTCGAAAACAGACGTTTCGGGAATATGACCGGACTGCCCGGGTCCCCGCCATAAGAGAGACGAAAGATACAATCGGGTTCGTTCTGAAAGGATTCCAGCATACGTTCCATGCTTTTTCTGCCGCAGAGAGGCTGGTCCCCCATCACAAACATACAGCCATCCATGTCCTCCATAGTGCCGATCCCCAGCCGGATCGTCTCACTGACTGGCCCGCCCTCGTAAAGCAGCGCAGTGATCCCCCGGGCACTACACAACTCCGCAACTTGAGGCTTGCTGACTACCGCAACCAACCGCCCAAAACGCTCCCTGGGTACCGCATCTAGGACATGGGCTAAAATTTCCTTTCCTGCCAGCGGCTCCAACAGCTTATTCCGTCCAAAACGCTCGGCGCGCCCGGCAGCCTTGATGACACATCCGATCTTCAGAGCTATCTCGCCTCTTTTCTATGACATACAAGAAAACCTTCTTGCCTTAACTCGATCCTACAGGACGCCGCGCTTCTTCCCCTGCCTGATCAGAATTGACTTTTTCTGGCCAAATGTCTGAAAAATACTGCTCATACAACTGATCGATCTCATCACTGCACGCGGCTTTGAAGGCCACATACTGTGCCATCAATTTCTCCGCCTCCGGAGTAAGGACGCTCCCCCCGCCTCCTTCTCCGCCGATCTTTTTCCTGCACAGTGGGAAGCCACAGCATTTCTCCGCCCTTTTCATGACACGGAACGCCTTTGTATAGGCCATGTTCATATCCTTCGCGGCAGCTCGCAAGCTCCCCAGCCGTTGGATTCCGCGCAGCAGTTGGTACGGACCTTCCCCAAAAAACTTTTCGTTTTCATCGGTGTGAATACTGACACTAAATCTAGCTTTCATAACCATCTTCCCCTGTGATACCCGTTGCAGATAATGTTATTTTATCGAATCGCTCCATAAAAGGCAAGCATTTTTACCTGTCTGTTTACACCAGGCGCCCTGAGCCAGTACAAATCACGGCATCACACAACAATGCCGCCCGCCTGTACCTGGGTCAGCTCCCATCCAACAGAGGCAATATGGCTGGAACCGCTGACGGACTGTTGATAAAATTCCGGACAATACCGTACAGACCGGTTGATTTTTCCATGAAGTTGTATTACACTTCATTCAGAACGAACGTATGTGTGAAAGGGGTGACCAGATGGCGAATTATACCGAGGAACAATGGAACGCCAAAAAGATTGAGCTGATGGAACACTGCTTCAACGCCTTTGCCGAGCTGGGCCTGCACGGCACCGGGATCCGGGGGGTGGCGAAGTACTGCGGCTATAACACCTCCATGCTCTATACCTATTTCAATGACCTGGATGACCTCATCGTCCAGTCCACCGAATACTGCATGAGCAAGGTGGAGGATGAGTTCATGGCCAAGGCCCCCGCCGATGTGGCGGACCTGGGGCGGTTCATTGACGAGATCCCCTATTGGACGGCTCAAGAGCACGGCAAGAAGTACCGCCTGATGTATCAGGTCTACACCCACCCGAAATACCGGGAATACGGCAAGAAATTCTTCGCGGGCGTGGATCAGCGTTATACCCAATACGCCAGGAGCCTGGAGCCAAAGCTGGGCATTCCCTATCAAAAGCTGACGCCGCTGATCTTCATTCTGATTCGGGCCTGCGTACATTACGCACTCTTTGAGGATGAGTTCTATATGAAGTCTCAGATAGAAACGCTGAAAGAAACCCTGGAACTTTTTATTATGAAGTATAACCCGAAAGCAATTTCAAAGGAGGACGAATAAATGAAAAAACGGTTATTGAGCATTCTGCTGACCGCCTGCCTGCTGGTGGGGCTGCTGCCCACCGTTGCGTATGCTTATGACAACAATCACGAAATTGACGGCGGCACATTCGATGAAGAAGTGAATAACTCTGGCTACATTAACGGCGGCACATTCAATGGCATTGTAAACAACCATAGTAATGGAACCATCTATGATGGTACATTCAATAACACAGTAATCAATAAATATAGCGGCTTCATCGAAGGTGGCACATTCTATGGCACGGTAAAGAATGAAAGCGGTTATATCGACGGTGGTACATTTTATGGCTATGTACAAAATGAAGGTTTCATCCAAGGTTGTACATTCTATGGTGATGTAATGAGTAACGGCACCATCACTGACAGCACATTCTATGGCACAATAACTGGAAATGGAACTGTATCTGGTGCTACATATCGCCGTATTGTTACCTTTAACAGTAACGGCGGCAGTGAAGTGCCAAGTCAGGACATCCTCAAGGATAGCACAGCAACCGAACCCACAGACCCCACCAGAGCAGGCTACTCTTTTAACGGCTGGTACAATGGTAATGACATCTATATCTTTAGCACCTCTGTAACAGAGAATATCACTCTAACTGCTAAGTGGACACCCAAAACCTACCATGTGACGTTGAATACCAATGGTGCTGACTCCTGTGCTGAATTGACCACATACACTTATGGCATCGGAGCAACCCTTCCGACACCCGTAAAAGCAGGCTATGCTTTTGCAGGCTGGTATGTTGCCAATGATTTCAGCGGTGATGCTGTGACAAGTATCAGCACAACCGATACAGATGATAAGACGTTCTATGCCAAATGGGTTGAGAAGTCCGATATCACATTTAACACCGCTCCTCAGTCCAACACCTATGACGGTTCCGCACAGGCATTTTCCATCACAGGAACATCCGTAACAGGCTTTGATATCTCTTATCAGCAGAACGGTCAAACTGTAACCAATCCCACCGATGCTGGTTCTTATGATGTCATCATCACAAGAGCAGAAGACAACATCTATAAAGCGGTGAATGAAACCATCACCAATGGTTTGGTCATTGCTCCTGCTACTCCTACCGAGAACCCCGCAAAGAAAACTACAGCACGGGTTGTCAGAGGCAGAACCCTTGCCGACGCAGCCGTCACCAATGGCGAAATCTTCGGCGTTGATGGCACAACTGTTCTGACAGGCACATTTGCCTGGGTTGACAGCACCAAGGTCATGAGCGCGGACGGTATCGAGCAGATGGTTTTCACGCCCGACGACACCAATTACGCCCCCATCACGATTGATGTGGCGGTCAGCGCTTATTCTACCGGCGGCGGCAGCTCTACGCCTACCTATGCCCCCACGGTGAACCAGCCCGACAACGGCACCGTGACCGTCAGCCCCAAGTCTCCCAAAAAGGGCGACACCGTCACCATCACCCCCAAGCCCGATGCTGGCTATACGGTGGAGCAGATTCTTGTCACGGACAAGAACGGCAATGCTGTGGAAGTCACCAACAACGGCGACGGCACCTACAGCTTCACCCAGCCGGCAGGCAAGGTG
>Ga0129308_1002018_pt1 | contig 18636 bp, 14 predicted proteins | sample L827metagenome_FD_94440 | JGI IMG/M metagenome (GOLD analysis project Ga0129308, IMG submission 94440) | Ring-tailed lemur group fecal microbial communities from Wisconsin, USA - L827 metagenome | ecosystem: Host-associated > Mammals > Digestive system > Large intestine > Fecal | place: USA... | reverse complement strand
CACAGGGTTCAAAGAAAACATTGACAGTGTCAATTTCACCTTCCAGTGAGAAAAAAAGAAAGGTAAATTTTAAGTCAAGTAATAATTCTGTCATTAGCGTAAAAAGAAAAGCGAATAATAAAGTAGAAATTACAGCTAAAAAGAGTGGAACAGCTACTATCACAGCAACTGTAAATGGAACTAAGATTAAGACAACCTGTAAGATTACGGTAAAGAAACCGAAGGTTGCTACTAAAAAAGTGGCAATTTCTCCACGTAATGCGGTTATATACAAAGGATATTCGAAGACATTAAAAGCATCTGTTAATCCTTCTAATGCTACATATAAAAAAATAATATGGTCATCAAGCAATACAAAAATTGCCACGGTGAACTCAAAAGGAAAGGTTACTGCCAAAAAGGCAGGAACTGTGACAATCACGGCAAAAGTTCAGTCTACAAATATAAAGACAACGTGTAAGATTACAGTAAAAAATCCTACAGTTCGTTTATCCCCTACAAGTAAGACGATTTATGTGGGTGATACCAATACATTGAAAGCGACAGTTACTCCATCTAGTACAAACTTAACATGGTCATCGAGCAATACAAAAATTGCTACAGTGAATTCAAAAGGTAAAGTCACTGCAAAAAAAGCGGGAACTACAACAATTACAGCAAAGATTAAGGGAACGAGCATCAAGAAAACATGTAAAATAACAGTAAAGAAAAAGTCACTTAAATTATCTGCTGATAAGTTATCTATGTATGTGGATGATACAAAGACATTAAAAGCAACTTCTACTCCATCTAACGAGAAAATTTTATGGTCATCAAGCAATACAAAAATTGCCACAGTGAATTCAAGTGGTAAAATTACAGCAAAAAAAGCGGGAAGCGCAACAATCACAGCCAAGATTAAAGATACCAATATTAAGAAGACATGTAAACTGACAGTGAAAAATGTAGAGGCAAAGAAAGTGACATTATCTGCGTCAACAGCATCTATTCGCGTTGGAGAGGTGAGAACACTCACAGCGGCTGTCTCACCAGATAATACAACGAATAAGTCAGTAACTTGGTCTTCTAGTGATACATCTGTCGCTATAGTTAGCACATCTGGTAAGATAACTGGTAAAAAAGCAGGTACAGCTACTATTACAGTCAAGGTTTCTGGAACAAATATTACAGATACTTGCAAAGTGACTGTAAAAAATAAGACAGCCACGGCGGCAGAAATTGCAAACAAGTTTTATCATACATGGAAAGGCTCTCAGTATTCTTCTGAGATAGAGAATAGAATTACGAAGACACATATGTTTATCAACAATGAGAGCGAGGGAAGTAAATATAAAATTACGAATTCTATTGTAAATGCAGATGGCTCTATTTGGATTTATGTGACGATTCAAGATCCAACTCAGTATGGATTATTCAAAATTTCAGCAAATGGAAAGACAATGAAAGTGGCGTATTCTCATGACAACGGAAAGACTTATTCCAAGACAGAGTATAGTTTCACTAAAATAAAATAAAAAGAGAGACTATTGTAAGAAAGATAAAGTATTTTAGTAAATATAAGAACTTTCTTACAATAGTCTTTCTTTTATCTGAAAATCAGAAAATTAATTGATATAGTATATAGAATATGATATAATTTACTGTGAAAATCGGGTGAGTGAGAGCAGATTTCGTTGTATTCTTGCCTACAAACTTGATGAGATTTATTTCTGATAGTGTCTATTTTAGAGATGTTACTGGAAATACATTTGCTTTTGACTTGATATAAAGTAATTAAAGCCATATAGGGTAATATGGCTTTAATTATGAGAATCAAGTGCAGAATAATCATAGTTTCTACATGGACATACGTATGTATAGTGAAGTATGTATATTAAAAAGGAGGAGAGAAGACTATGAAGAAAAAATTATTATCATTACTTTTATGTTTTGGAATGTTAGCCGTATGTTTTGTAAATCCAATTGTCGTAAAGGCGGATACAATTCAGGCTGCGGTGACAGAGGTTAAGCTTAATAAATCGATTATGACAATAAAAGCTGGACAATCTTCAACGCTAAAAGCTACTATTTATCCTATCAGTTCCAATTATTTGACTGTCTCATTTAAGGCTAGTAATTCTAATATAAGTCTAAAGAGAAAAACTAATAATTCAGTGACTGTGACAGGAAAGAAGGCAGGACAAGCAACAATTACTGCGATTGCGAGAGCAACTGGCAGTAGTGTCGATGTAACTGCAAAATGTAAAGTTATTGTCAGCAAAGGGGCTGTCATTGCACCAAAGAGCGTTACTGTCTCACCTGCTTCTAAGAATGTATATATTGGTGATACATATACATTAAAAGCAACAGTATCACCTGCTAACGCGACAAATAAAAATATTACTTGGAAATCAAGTGATATAAATATTGCTACTGTAGATTCTAAAGGAAAAGTGAAAGGTATGAGTACTGGAGTGGTCACGATTACAGCCACTGTTATGGGAACAAATATTAAGTCCACTTGTAAAGTGACAGTCAAAAATAAAAAACTTGAGATTTCTCCTTCATCGGCTACTCTATCTGTGGGAAAACAAAAAAAGATACAAATATCAAAGTTAGAGCCTCGTTCTTCTAAGATAATATGGAAAACAAGTAATCCAGAAGTTGCCACAGTAGATTCACAGGGCAATGTAAAAGCGAAAAAGAAGGGAAAGGCTACCATTACAGCATCTATATATGGAGCAAATGTGAAAAAGAAATGTACAGTTACTGTGAAATAAAAAAGAATAAATTAAGAAAAAAGATGGCTGCTGGCCATCTTTTTTGTTTTATATTAGTTTGTTTAATGTATATAAAAATACATAAGAGGAGCCGGTAGTATTAGGGGGAAGCTACCGGCATATGAAAAAAATGAAAAAAAGTTTTTATAGTAACCTCTCGATTACTATGGTTAATAGTATAAGTGAAAACTGTGATTGAATTATGATAGAAATATGAAAAAAATGTGAAATATTCACAAATTATAGGTCAAAAATTGTATAAATTGTAGATTTTTAAGAGTATTAGCTCAAAAAAGAAAGATGTCGCAAAAGGAATTTCTCACATAAAATATTGATATCATCGAAGTGATTTGGCAATATGTCTTGTTAGAATTTTATATTTTGCAACATCCTTTTTTGAAATATCTATATATTTTTAATATGATTACTTCATAAGATGGAGTTTTCTATAAATTTTTAATAGCTTTGTTCCAAGAGGCATATCCATAAGATCTTCCACTGTCACGGCTTTAAAGATAGGTAATGTAATTGCATAGACTAAAACAGCAATTAAAATAGCTGGAATAATGGATATAATATTGGAATAGATTATAAAATGGTGGATTCCATGATAAACCACATAAGCTGCCACTCCCATAATGAGAGAGCAAATAAGAGGAAGAATAAATGTTGTCTTTATTTCCTGTTTATAGGATAAATGCTTTCCGACTGCAATCCAGTTCAAAATACATACAACGAGAGGAAATGTAACATTTCCTATTACCATGCCATAAACTCCCAAGTGGAAAAAATTCAATAAAATATATACTAAAATAATATGAATGACTAGGGAGATTGCGGAGTGGATAACGGAAAGTTTTAATAAATCTACACCCTGCAATACGGCATTTGTCACAGTGGAGAGTGAAAAAAATACAACGGCACAACATCCGATTACCATTAAGTTTCTTGTAAGTACCGTATCGTCATTAAAAATTAACTGCATAATAGGGCAGGCCAATGCACCCATACCAACCGCAGAAGGAATTGCGATTAACATATTGAACTTAATAGTAGAATAAATCTTTTGCTGTACTTCCTCGTGTTTTTTTTGAACTCTTGAAGTAACAATACTTGGAATCATAGAAGTTCCAAGAGCAGTGGCTATGGCTACAGGTACATTTGTAAGTAAGCGATATTTTCCAGAATAAATACCAAGGAGAGAAGCTCTTAAACTTTCGCCAAATCCCTGTCTTGCCATTAAAATATTAAATAAGGAATTATCGATAATACCACTGAGTTGATAAATTGTCTGGCTTAAAATAATTGGTACAATTGTGAGGATTAATAGTTTAAAAATCTGTCCATAGCTTTCTGTATTCTGAGTTGTCCGATAATATTTTGTATTATCTAGAGACGATTTTTTCGTCATATATACAATAAGAAGAAAAATAAAGGCAGCTACAGCGCCAGAAAATGTACCAAATGTGCCACCAGCAGCACCAAAAGCAGCAGCGTTTGGAAGCTCTGCATATTTTTTAATAAAGTAGAAAGAAGCTACTACGCTGACAACAGCGTTTACAATCTGCTCGATAACTTGAGAGATAGATGTCGGAATCATAGTATTTTTTCCTTGGAAAAATCCTCTGAATACACCCATGACAGAAAATACTAATATGGTAGGAACCAACATCATTAATGGTAAGGCACTATTTGGACTTTGGAAAACGTGAAGAGCTATAAAATCTGCTCCAAACCAGATAACTAAAGTCATAATAGTTCCGACACTTGCCGCAAAGAGCATAGCAACATGGAAAATTCGCTGAGAATTTTGGTATTCTTGCAGGACATCTTTTGCAGCGATTAATTTGGAAACAGCGAGAGGTAAACTGTAGGAAGAAAGAATTAATCCTAGATTATACATCTCGTAGGCTGTGTTATAATAGCCGATACCTTCGTTTCCTAAAATATTGGTCATAGGAATTTTATAAATCAGACCAATGATTCGTACGATGATCGATGCAATGGCTAGAATAGAACCTTGCACCAAAAAATTACTTGTATTCTTTTTTTTGCTCATAATACCAACCTTCGCTATTTTATAGTGTAGAAGTTTAAGTTATTTGTTATATTGATTTTTATAATCTAATATTACTTTATATAGTATAGCATAAGGACGTAAGATAAAACAAGAGAAGAAAGGGGGAAAAAGTGGATAAAAGACATTGATTTTGTGAAAAAACTTCGATAAGATAATTTATGAGATAAATTAAGAGTTAGAGGAGAGAAAGAAGTGAATAGTTTGAGACAGAAAAAAATGATAGCGGGGATAGCTTTTGGAATATTATGTTTAGGACTTACCTCATGTAAGCATAATATTTTAACGATGAAGTATAAAGAAAATATGGAAGTAGAAGAAAGCCTAAGCGATAAAGTGGAGAAGAGTAAAAAGGATGCAATTCAGGGAACGGAGATTGTAGAAATTTATATTATGACACCATCCTATATCAATCCATTTTTTAAGGCAGAGGCGGAAGCAATAACAAAAAAATTAAAGGAATATGGGTATCAAGTACGAGTCGTCTCTCATACAGATAATACAAAAGAGCAGGAGGAGTTATTCAAGGAGGCAGTAGAAAATGGAGCGGCTGCGATTATTTGTGATAATGCGGATAGTAAGCTTTCGGCAGAAATGATTGCTAAGGCGAAAGAGCAGGGAACTATTACGATTTTAGTTGACCGTGGTATTGAGGAAGAGGGAGTCGCTTTTGCTCAAATTTTATCCGATAATTATCAGGGAGCTACCTTGGTTGTAAAGCAGTTTATAAAAGAGATGGAGGGAGAGGGAAAATATATTGAACTCCTTGGTCTTGAGTCAGATGAGAATGCTACTATTCGAAGTGATGCTTTTCATGCGTATTTGGATATGACAGAGCGAATGGAAATGATTGCAAGGGAGAGGGCTGATTGGGATTTAAAAAAAGCGGAGGAAATCGTCACTGATTTATTAGAGAAGAATCCAGATGTAAAGGGAATTATATGTGGAAATGATACGATGGCGTTAGGTGCATTAAATGCTGTGAAGGATGTTGAGCTAGACCACGAGGTAATTATTACAGGAATAGACGGAAGTGATGATGTAATTGATGAGATAAAAAAAGGGAATATAAAAGCCACAGTACTTCAGCCAGTAGACAAGATTGCAGATTTCGCAGTGACAGAAATTCATAATTATTTGACCGAAAAACAGGAGACACCCGTGGAAGTGCAGCATATTTCATGTGTGTTAGTGACAGAGGAAAATGCAGATAATGTATCAAATTTTGAGTATCGCGAGTCGGAAGAGAAAGAGTAAGCAATGACAAACAAAGTTCAGTGTTACAAAACAAAAGTAGCGCTTGACTAAAACTATTTTTGCATAGTAGAATAAGAAAACGGACAGAGGTAAAAAAAAACGAACCTTAATGAGAAAAAATATCGATAAGACCAGTTGACCTTGCTATAGAATATGGGAATTTCCATATTGCATATAACATCCAATACTGATCAGACTGTGAAGTTTTCTTCATGTAAGTCGGGCCTATTTGGCAGCAGATAATCTGTGGGACAGTGTATGTATATTGTTCTGCGGATTTTTTTATTTAGTAGAAAGTTTATCAAATATGAAGACAGATGCAAATAAATTTATGTCCGTCCACTCATTTTTGGAAACTTTTATAATAAATAAAAATACTCCGCTATTAGAAGCAATAATCTATTTATTTATTAGTTAAGTGAATTGTCTGAGTGATATTCAGACAGAAATAATAATAAAAAGAAACGGGGTATGAAAAATGAAACAAAATCAAGAGAAAATGAGTTTAACAGATAAAGAAAAGAAAAAGATAGCGATGCATGTATCTAATACTAGTATCGGTGTCAATATGATATTATCGATTGGAAAATTATTAGCAGGATTTTTGGCTCACTCTAGCGCGATGATTTCTGATGCGATTCACTCAGCTTCAGATGTGTTTAGTACATTGATTGTTATTATTGGAATCCATATTTCTAGTAAAGAGTCGGATAAAGAGCATCAGTACGGACATGAGAGATTTGAATGTGTTGCTTCTATTATTTTGGCGACTGTGCTTGCGCTCACTGGACTTGCGATAGGATATCAGGGGATTACTAAGATTATTAGCGGAGTGCATGGAGAGAAGCTTATTATTCCTGGAAAATTAGCACTTATAGCTGCATTTGCTTCTATTTTAGTAAAAGAGGGAATGTACTGGTATACGAGAAATGCGGCAAAGAAGATTAAATCAGGTGCACTTATGGCGGATGCATGGCATCATAGAAGTGATGCTCTATCTTCTATCGGAAGTTTAGTTGGTATTGGAGCAGCGATTCTCGGCTTTCCAATTTTTGACCCGATTGCCAGTGTTGCCATTTGTCTTTGTATTTTTAAGGTAGCTTATGATATTTATCAAGATGCCGTATCTAAGATGTTAGATACTTCCTGTGACCAAGAGACAAATAAGAAGATGGAAGCAGTAATTTTGGCACAAGATGGTGTGAAAGGCGTAGATTTATTAAAAACAAGATTATTTGGTTCCAAAATTTATGTCGATGTAGAAATTAGTGCAGATGCAGCTTTGACATTGGAGGCATCTCATGCGATTGCAGAGAAGGTGCATAATAAAATTGAAGAAGAATTTGAAGATGTAAAGCATTGTATGGTTCATGTAAATCCTTATAGAGAAAAAGTGGCATAAAATGGTGCTTCAATAAAATGAAGAGAGTAGGAAAATCTACTCTCTTTTTTTATGCTAAATATAATGAAGATCTATAGGAGTGTGAATTGTTCTATTGGCGCAAAATATATAAAAATGTCCGTGTCATTAATACAACTGTACTAAAAATATAGCACAAATTTGAAGGGAGATATTTGATAAAAATAGGAAAAAATGAATGAAAATCCTCTTTTTTATGCAAAAACCAATGACATTAGCTTGTGATTTCAAATGGGTTGTGCTATACTAAGTGGCGTAATAATAGAGAATATAAAATTCGAGGTCAATTGCGAGAAAAGTATAGATGGAAATCGTGGATTTTTGTATTAAATTCGTGTCATTTTTATTATATATAGGGATAGGGCAATCTGACTTTTAAGAAATATAAGAAAGGTTTGGTAGAAAGATGAATCTTATGTATAAAAGTACAAGAAATAGTGCCGAGAAAGTGACAGCTTCTGAGGCAATTTTGAGAGGTCTGGCAAAAAATGCTGGTCTTTATGTTCCAGAAGAAATTCCAGCACTTGAAAAGACGATGAGAGAGTTAGCGCCTATGAGCTATCAAGAAACTGCTTATGAGGTAATGAAATTATTTTTGACAGATTTCACAGAGGAAGAATTAAAATACTGTATTAATCATGCTTATGACAAAAAGTTTGATACAGAGGAGATTGCTCCACTTGTAAAGGCGGACGGAGCTTATTATTTAGAATTATTTCACGGTTCCACTATCGCATTTAAGGATATGGCACTTTCTATCTTGCCTTATCTTTTGACAACATCTGCAAAAAAGAATCATATTAAAAATGAAATTGTAATTCTCACAGCTACTTCTGGTGATACAGGTAAGGCTGCATTGGCAGGATTTGCGGATGTAGAGGGAACAAAGATTATCGTATTTTATCCAAAGTCTGGTGTCAGCCCAATTCAGGAAAAACAGATGGTGACACAAAAAGGAGATAACACATATGTCATTGGAATTAAAGGAAACTTCGATGATGCCCAGACAGGTGTAAAGAAAATGTTCTCTGATGCAAAATTAGCCAAAGAGATGGATGAGGCTGGATATCAATTTTCCTCAGCAAACTCTATCAATGTAGGACGTTTAGTTCCACAGATTGTCTACTATGTATATGCTTACGCAAAAATGCTTGAAAACGGCGAAATTGCAGATGGCGAGGAAATTAATATCGTTGTTCCTACAGGAAACTTTGGAAATATTTTGGCTGCATTTTACGCAAAACAGATGGGTGTGCCTATCGCAAAATTAGTTTGTGCATCTAATGAGAATAAAGTATTATTTGATTTCTTTAAGACAGGAAGCTATGATAGAAATAGAGAGTTTATTTTGACATCCTCCCCATCTATGGATATCTTAATTTCTAGTAACTTAGAGCGCTTAATTTATCGTATCTGTGGACATGACTCTGAGAAAAATTTAGAGTTTATGAGCCAGCTTTCTAAAGAGGGTGTTTATAAAATCACAGATGAGATGAAAAAAGAATTAGCAGATTTTTATGGCGGATATGCGAGTGAGGAAGAGACAGCGCAGGTTATCAAAGAAATCTACGATAAGACAGGATATATTATCGATACTCACACAGCAGTGGCAGCAAAAGTATATAAGAAATATAAAGAAGAGACAAAAGATGAGAAAAAGGCTGTTATTGCATCCACAGCTAGCCCATATAAGTTTACAAGAAGTGTTATGAATGCGGTTAGTGGTGATGTGGAAGGCAAGAGTGATTTTGAGTTAGTTGACGAGTTAAATAAAATTTCTGGTGTTGCAGTTCCAAATGCAATTGAGGAGATTAGAACAGCTCCAGTGCTTCACGATATTGTCTGTGAGACCGAGGATATGGAAAAAGAGGTAAGAAAAATCTTAGGTTGCTAGTGCAAATCAGCTTTAGTCGTTGAAGTATCAATAGAAAAGAGGAGTAATTTGATACAATTAGGAGTAATTGAGGTTGATGTACATGAGATGAATCAATATCAGGCAAAGACCTATATCGATTCTCAGTTAAAACGTGCAAAAAAAAGTACGTACCGATTGAGAGTAATACATGGATTTCACGGAGGAACAAAACTTCGAGAGATGGTGAGAACGAGATATCGAAATCATCCAAAGGTGCTCAGAATTGAGATCGGGGCAAATCCAGGAGAGACAGATTTAGTACTTCGCGAATTATTTTAGTATATGATGTCAAGAAACCGTCTGTTTCCGAGCGAAGCATAAGGGGCGGGAGTAGTTTAAAAAATGATTCATTATAAAAAAGGCTATCGCAGAAAATTTTTAATTAAAATTGATTTGCGATAGCCTTTTATATTTGTATTTTCATGTAATTGCCAATTTGCGAAGCTTTTTGGATAAAAAATGAAATCTAATTTAAATTTAGAATATGTTTTCTATTTTTTTGACTGAGATTTTGTCTCTTTTTCTGCCAAATATTTTTTTAAACCTCTGCTTCTTAATTTGCAGGCAGGACAGTTTCCGCATCCGTCCCCGATAATGCCATTATAGCAAGTAAGAGTTTCATTTCTAATAATATCTAGTACACCGAGCTCGTCTGCAAGTGCCCAAGTTTCCTTCTTATCAATCCACATAAGAGGTGTGACAATGTCAAATTGATAATCCATAGCTAAATTAAGAGATACATTTAAAGATTTGATAAATACATCACGACAGTCTGGATATCCGCTAAAGTCGCTCTGAGATACGCCAGTAATGATATCTGTAATTCCTCTTTGTTTTGCAAAGATAGCTGCAAATGTTAAAAATAGCATATTTCTTCCATCGACGAAGGAGTTTGGAGTTCCAACTTCAGGAGCCTCTGTGTCGACTGGAATATTGTCTCTTGTAAGAGAGTTTGGAGCTAATTTTCCAAGAAGAGACATATCTAAGATATGATGCTCAATTCCATAGTTATCGCAGATTTGTCTTGCGTATTTTAACTCTAAAATATGTTTTTGATTATAATCAAAAGAAATCGCAATTATATTTTCGTAGTTTTTTCTCGCCCAAAAAAGGCAAGTTGTGCTGTCTTGTCCACCGCTCAATACGACAAGAGCAATTTTGTTCTTTTTCATATAAATTTTCTCCTTTTTATTTATTTTTCAACAATACTTCTCCCTTTTTGGAGGGAAGATGAGTTGACAGCATTACTGTGCCATCATCATATATAATTTATTTTGCAATGCTATATCTGTCTGAAAACGTCCTCGCAATGTAGTGGACACTGTTGTGCTATGTGGTTTTTTTATGCCGCGCGCACTCATGCAGCTATGACAGCCTTTAATAATAACTGCCACATCGGGAGAGTCGGATGCCTCTTGCATGATTTCGGCGATATCACTGCCGATTCTTTCTTGAAGCTGAAGACGCTTAGAAACCATGTCAGCGATTCGAGCAATTTTGCTAAGACCGAGGACACGAGTTGTTGGGAGATAGGCAATTGCTACTTTCATATCGTACATAAGAGCCATATGATGCTCGCAGTAGCTAAAAATATCGATATCCTTTACTAGAACGATATCGTTGCTCTGGCTGTCGATGCTTAAATCATCCTGAAAAGATTTGCAAAACATTTCTGCAATTTCATGGTTTGAATAATTCATTCCCTCAAATACCTCGGCATACATATTTGCTACTCGCTTTGGGGTGTCAACTAAACCCTCTCTATCGGGATTATCGCCAAGAGCAATCAAAATTCCACGGATATGCTCTTCGATTGCTGCTTTGTCAATAGCCATTTTTATTCCTTCTTTCTAAACCCCACGTTCATCGGGGGACCATATAATTTTGTGAAGCTGAAGCTGTAGGTTCACTCGATTTAATCTTTGCTCTATCATAAAATTTACAATATCTTGTGGGTCTATTTTTCCAAAAACAGGACTAAAATAAATAGAGCAGCGATCTAATAATTGATAGTTATCTATAATACGTTTCGCAACTTCTAAGTCGTTGCGGTCTCCCACAACAAACTTGACGGTGTCATCTTTTGTTAAATAAGAAAAATTAGATAAATCCATAAAAGTTTCCATGCCACTTCCGGGAAGCTTATAGTCCATTGTAAAATATGGACCGTTTAAGAGGCGAGAAAACGGCTCTAAATTTACGCTCCCGTTTGTCTCAATCTCTACGTAGAGGTTCTCATCCTTTGCTAACTTTTCTAATAAAGCTAAAATTTCTGGAACGAGAAGAGGTTCTCCGCCAGTCAGGGTGACATTGGTAACCTTTGTGGAGAGAATATACTCATAAATTTGGTCGGCACTTAGGTTCTCGCAGGGAACATCGGTCTTATTTGCCCATGTCGTATCACAAAAGCTACAGTTGAGATTGCATCCAGCAAAGCGGATAAAAACAGATAATTGCCCACAGCGAGTTCCCTCTCCGTTAATACTGATAAATTTTTCTACAACAGGATATGTCATGGCAGCCTACCTTTCTCTGTAGGAGGCACAGTTTGTCGGTGTCTCATAAATTGTTGCGCTGGCCACCTGATAGCCTAGTTTTTTTGTCTCATCGTAGAAATATTTTGCGAAATTTTCTGCGGTAGGACGGAATGGAATCTCAATAATCTTGAATTCTTCTTCAAGGAGAGCTTCCATTGTTTTTGGTTTTAGAGTACCTTCTTCTATAATAAAGGCATGGTCAAAAGAATCGGAGAGCGTTTTTACATCTTTTTTGAGTGAACCAAAATCGACGAGCATTCCGCGGGACTGTCTATCTTGGCAAAGTTCCTCGCCTTCCACTTCGATGCAGACTCTCCATCTATGACCATGAATATTTTTACATTTTCCAGAATAGTCTGCTAAAAAATGGGCAGCGTCAAAAGATGCTTCTGTTTTTAATGTATACATAATTACAAACCTTTCTGTTTTACACTATATAAACTGTTTTTTCTATTTTTACTAGATAAAACATTATTATTATCATAGCTGAGTATATCACGCAAAGAAAATGATGTCCAGTGAAAAAGTAAAGAAAAATAGAAGAAAGTATCAGCAGTGGTCTAAAAAGCTCTAATGTAAAAATAGATTTAGAATTGATAGAAAATTATTTAGAATAAAGAGGGCATTGTGATGATACAACGTCCTCTTTATTCTAAATAATTTTTAGGTTTTATTTTTAAATATCTAGTGCTGCGTGATAGCCCCAGTACACAGCATTTGTAATAGTAGATACCTTTGCAGCATCTCCAATTACTGCCACATATGGAGCAGTATCTCGAAGCTCATTGACAATATTTGTCCTCGACCTTTGTCCTAGGGCACAGATAACGGTTGTTCCAGGAACGAGATGCTGTTGTCCCTTCTTATCTTCACAAAGAATTCCATCTTTTGTGACTTCTATCCCGCGATAGCCTGTGTGAACAGTGACATATTTCTCGACTTCTTTTAATAATAGAGGACGATGTCTCACATTTGCGTCGGGAGCTAACTCATCTCTCATTTCTACTAGATGTACAGTTTTGCCTTCCATTCCAAGATGAATCGCACATTCAGAGCCTGCTAGACCACCGCCAAAGACAACGACATCATCAGTTACTTTTTCTTTTTCTAAATAATAATTATTGACAATGATAACATTTTCTACATTTAAGCCTTTGATTGGTGGGACGAGTGGGGCAGAGCCAACGGCGATAATTAAGGCATCTGGATTTTCTGCCTCGACGTATTCTTTTGTTACCTCTGTATTTAAACGAAATTCTACTCCAGCTTTCTTTGCCATAAGCTCATAGGTGCCAGCTAACTCATACATTTCATGTTTAAATGGAAGTGCCTGCTCACTTTTTAAAATACCACCGGCAGTAGATTCTTTTTCGCATAGAATGACCTTATGACCACGGCATGCCGCTGTATAGGCTGCATATAAACCGCCTGGTCCAGCTCCAGCCACTAAAACTTTTTTCTTTATCGTTGCTGGGATAATCTCGTTTCCTTCTAGTTCTCTTCCGATGAGAGGGTTTACCGTACATCTTCTCGTTGAGGTGGTCGCACGTTCTGCCATACAAGTAAAGCAACGTAGACATTTTACGATTTCCTCGTCGCGATTTTCCATTACTTTTCGTGGGAGGAATGGGTCAGCCAGTAAAGCTCTTGCCATATAGACGATATCTGCTTTACCACTTTTGATAATTTCTTCCATCTGTTCTGGGTTATTTAAACCGCCTAATGTTGCCACTGGTACGGAGACATGTTTTTTTATCTCAGCGGCGAGATAGACGTTGCAGCCATGTTTTTTGAACATAGATGGATGTGTGTCGCCAAAGCCTCTTTGATAGGTTCCAGCCGACACATGCAATAAATCGATATATGGCTCAATTTGTTGTGCAATTTTTATACCTTCTTCTAGGTCATATCCGCCGTCAAATAATTCAGAGCCACTTAGGCGAAATTCAATCGGAAAATTTGGACCGACAGCTTTTCTAACTTCTTTTAAAACTTCAATTGCAAAACGACATCTATTTTCTAGACTTCCACCGTACTCATCTGTTCTCTTATTAAAATATGGGGAGAAGAATTGATTAATCAACCATCCATGACCGCCGTGAATCATGAGCATTTCAAAGCCAGCCCGCTTGGCAAGACTAGCGACATTGCCGTAGGAAGCTGCAATTTCCTCCAGCATTTTTTTTGTCAATGCTTTTACTTCTACACCGTCTGGACGGATGGTATCAGATGGTCCCCATTGATTCATCGCATGCTGTTTTGTTTTATCTGTCATATAAGTTCCAGCGTACATACCAGAATGAGATAATTCAAGGCTTGGCATTGCACCGTGGCGGCGAATTGCGTCTGCTGTATAAGTGGCAGATGCCAGAGAATTTAGGATTGAGGTATCTAGATGATAAGCGTGGGAGCCGTCTGTCTGGGGATGTACCATACATTCGCTTACAGTAACTGCTCCAGCGCCTCCCTTACCGCGCAATTCATAAAATGCAGTTGATTTTGGACCGATACAGCCGTCATTTGTGATGTCAGTTCCTCCCATAGGAGCAGAAAACATTCTATTGCGGAATGTGACATTTCCGATTGTGATTGGGCTAGAAAGATGTGGATATTTACGTTTCATTATTTTCCTCCTTCATTTAAGATTTGCTCTTGCAAAGCATAGAGCAAATGTTGGACTTTTGACTACAACATCATTAATATTATTTTAGCAAAAAAATAAGCTGTCATCTATCAACTAGACGACAGCAGTTATCAACTAATTTTTGTTACCCATCTCTCAAAAAAATCAATGATTTTTTGAATTTCTTTTTTTCTCTTATTTTCTTTATGATAAACAGTATATATTTTCCACGAAATAGAGTCGCTAATCGGAATATAGCGCAAATTTGGAAGATTGGACGCATTTTTATGGATATTGACATCAATTCCTATTCCGACTTTATTTTCACTCAACTGATAAATGAGTTGGCTTTCCATTGTTTTTACAATAATTTTTGGCATGAATCCAAAATCCTGACATCTCTGAATAAAGCTAAAATAAGATTGATACTTTTCATTTAGAGTAATCAACGGTTCCTCTTTTAATTGAGTAATTAATATTTCTTTTTCATTGTATAAAGGATGTCCCTTATATACAATAGCGTAGAGCATGGTGGAAAATAATTCCTGTTCTACGATATCGGCTACTGGTGCACGTCCGATAATAAAAGCCAAATCAATTTCATTTTTTTGAAGTTTTGTCTTGATTTCATTATTTATTCCTTCCTCCCAGACAATATGAAGCTCTTTGCATTTTTCGTTGAACTTGTGAATCATATAGTGGGAGAAAGCTTGGAGTACCCCGCAGGAAAAACCAAGTTTGATAACGGATTCTCGCTCTTGTAGTCGCTGCATACTAATCTCAATTTCTTCTAATTTTTGGATTAATTCGTTGCAGTGTAGGTAAAAAAATTTGCCACTTTCCGTCGGCTTAATTCCTCTAGAAGAACGCTCAAATAATTTCGTGCGAAATTCATTCTCAAGATGATTGAGACATTTGCTTAACCCCTGTGGTGTGATAAATAATTGTTTTGCCGCTTTATTAATGCTCTGTTCTTCATAGCATCGCATAAAATATTTTATATCGTTTGTGTTCATAGTTATTATTTCTCCTCAAAATCGATTTATCATTACTCCAAAAAATTCTGAGTATTCCCCAATCATAATAGATAATAACTCCTGTGCGGGAGTATGAAAAGGCTTTTTTCTGGAGTAAGCTATAACTAGATGAAAATCACAGGAAGACTCCAGCGAAAATGGTCTAATTTCCCTATGTATGCCCAATATTGACTTTGGAATATAAGCGCAGCTTCTCATTTCAGAAAGCATATCAAACATACCGTGAAAGTTTGCACATTCTATAATAGTTTTTGGGTGAAAATTCAGTTTATTTAAATGGTTGTCCTCAAACATGCGAAAAGTAAAACCAAGCGGATGAAGAATGAATGCAAGATCATGTTCAAGGGCTTTTCTAAGTTCATTAGATGTATGGATATCATCACAGTCAGGGGATAGCACAGGCATGAGTTCGTCAGAAAATAACGATAAATATTCCAATTTTTTAGATGTTGACTGCATACTAGAAAATAAAGCAAAATCCGCTTTTCCTTCGCGTAATGCTTTCTGGGCTTGAACAACATTTGTGCTAAAAAACTCTATTTTAAAATTGGGATATTTTTCCTGAAATTTAGGGAGTACTCCTCGAACAAAAAAATTATAGTATGGTCCGTCGATAAGCAGACGCAGACAATTTTTTTGTTGCCTTTTCATTGTGTGAAGCTCTTTTTCTAACTCCGATTGAATATATAAAATATTTTGTGCATTATTGATAAAGATAACGCCCTCTCGTGTCAAGCTCATTCCATTTTTTCGGTCAAATAATGTACATCCAAATTCCGACTCTATGTTTTTTAGGTGCCTTGACATAACTGGCTGAGATAAATAATAGTGGTCTGCTGCCTTGGAAATTGACTTTTCTTGTGCAATCGCAATAATATACTCCAAAATTTTAGTGTTCATAACCATTCCTCCAACTGCTGTGCTCGTGCTTCTACTGGATCAAACTCCCATATAAGTTCTGCTAAAAAGGAATTCCATTTAACTTGAATTCCATCTATTTTTATCATATGCTTAATCGCCAGATGAATTAAAAATCGTTCTGTTTCTGTCAGTTTGTGATTTCCCCGAATTATAATAGAAGAAATCATATAGGCAGGTTCTCGAAGTCGATAAAAAGCTAGCTCTTTAATTTTTTTGTGAATATGATGAGAAGGAATTAGACCAATGCCTCTTCCCGCACGAATCATCGCAATTTCAGTCATGACATTTGGAGATGAGAGAGGTACTTTTGGGATAAAACCTATTTTTTGAAATAATGGCTTAATTGTAGAGTATAATCCAGTTTCATTATTTGGCATAATAAAAACAGAATCTTGAAAATCAGATAAATCAACATAAGATAGTTCCTCTAGGATAAATGACTGAACTTGCGGAGCTTGATGGTGAAAAACAGGAACCGCCATAATGATCTCTTCATAGTGAATTGGAATAGATTTTAATCCTTTGGGCAATTCATCATTATCTGTTGTAATCGCGACAGATATCTTTTTTTCTAATAGTAATCGCTTTAATGCTGGTGCATAATGCTCATGAGCTATTAACTCTACTTTCGGAAAACGCCGATTAAATTCTGGAAATATATGAAAAATGAGATTGGCGCCCCGGTGAGGAGATGTTCCAAAATGCACAGTTTCACTGGAAGGTTCGTCTAATATTTCAAAAACCCTATGTGTTTGTTCTATAATATCCAAAATTTCTCTGGCTGCCTTAATATAGAGTTTTCCCGCTGGCGTGGGATAAAGGTTTTTTTTGTATCGAAAAAACAAATCCATTCCTATTTTTTTTTCTAAACCATTTAAATATTTACTAAGGGCTGGCTGAGATACTCCGAGATTTTTAGAGGCAGCAGATAAATTTCCATAAGTTGCTATTGCTATGATATAAGGCAATTGATTTAGGTTCAATTCTTCTTCCTCCTTTTCATGTTTTATGCCTTGAGAGCGAAATTCATAATGTATATTTTAAAGAGTACATTATGGTATGCTCCAGGGACGATTTTTAAAATGTATAACTTTTAGGTATATCATATATAAGTTTTTGAGAATTGTCAATCACTGTATCATTGGTTAAAATATATATAATAAACAAAAAATAGACAGAAAAACTAGTAAAAACACAAGAAAATTATGAAAAAAGGAGGAAGAAGATATGCAATTGTATATCGTATTAGCTGTCACACTATTCATGATGGTTATGTTTATTTGGAATAAATTTCCATTTGGTATTATTACTATGACCTGCTGTGTTGTTCTGGCAGCTACAGGTTGTATCGAGCTTAACAGCGCTTTTGGAGGATTTGCAAACAAGATTGTTGTATTAATCGCTCCTATGCTTGTGATGAGTAATGCTCTCACCCGCACTAGTTTAGTCGGAAAAATTAGTAATGTTTTAGACAGTGTAAAAGGAAAAAATGGAATGCTATTAATTTTAGCTTTCTATGCTGTAGGTATTATCTTTGCTCAATTTATTCCTACGACTGCCATTATCGCTATTATGATAGTATTCCTTGCTACATTAAGCAATACTGGTGAAATTACTGCAAACCGTTTAATGCTTCCATTGCTCGGTGTTATGGCTGCATGGAAATTCCGTACTCCTATTGGTTTGGGTGCAACTACTTTTGCACAGCTAAATGCGTACTCCGAAGGTATCCTTGGAGAGAATTCTCCTTACGCTATTCAGATGTTAGATCCTTTTAAATTTGCTATTATTCCAGGTACTATGTTAACTATCTACTGCATCTTTTTCTGGAAATTTATGCCAAAAGATGATACACTAAATTCTGAGGAATTAGAGAAGAAGAAAAAAGCTGTAGAATTGCTGCCTGAAAGCAAACAAAAAATTGTGTATCTTGTATTTGTCTGTGTTATGGCTGTCATGCTCTTAAACACATGGACAGGAAACTTAATGTATTTAGCTCCTGCTGCTGGTGTTTTGGTATTAATTTACACAAAATGTATGAGTGTGCCAGAGGCCGTAAAAGGTATGACGGTTGATATGACATGGATGCT
>Ga0129308_1002017_pt1 | contig 18641 bp, 18 predicted proteins | sample L827metagenome_FD_94440 | JGI IMG/M metagenome (GOLD analysis project Ga0129308, IMG submission 94440) | Ring-tailed lemur group fecal microbial communities from Wisconsin, USA - L827 metagenome | ecosystem: Host-associated > Mammals > Digestive system > Large intestine > Fecal | place: USA... | reverse complement strand
TACTGCTGAAGAATTACATGATCATTTCCATTGTGATGAAAATAAAGCAGAATCAGTATTCTTAGAAGCAAATCCAACAGTTATTGAAATTGCTGATGCTCAAAATATTGAAGCTTATTATGATCGTTTCTTTACACTTAGAAAAGATGTATTAAAATCAATGGAAACATTAAGAACAAATAAGATCATTAAATCTAATATGGAAGCGAAGTTAACAGTTTGTTTAAAAGATGAATTTAAAGATATGGCTGATTTAGCAGCTTCATTACAACAATTATTCATTGTTGCAAAAGTTGAATTGGTAGCTGAGGCTGATGGTTTAGACGAATATGAAAGTGCCTATATCAAAGCTGAAAAATTTGATGGTGTACAATGTCCAAGATGCTGGAACTATTTCAAGGAAGAAGAAATGGAAGGCGAACTTTGTCCACGTTGTGCAAGAGTATTAAAGAAATAAGAAATGGTAGATAATACCATTTCTTTTTGGGAAAAATAAAATGAAAAAATTTTTAGGACCTATGATGCTGTTGATGGCAGCATTGATCTGGGGAAGCTCTTTTATTGTAATGAAGAATGCGGTTGACTTTTTTACCCCTAGTACTCTTTTGTTTGTTCGTTTTGCTTTAGCTTCACTTTTTTTAACGATCATCTATTTTAAACAACTTAAAACATTTCCTCAAGAGAAAATAAAGGGTGGTTTAATTACTGGTTGTTGTTTATTTAGTGCTTATTATGTTCAAACAAGAGGTTTAGCTTTGACGACACCGGGCAAAAATGCTTTTTTAACAGCTGTTTACTGTGCAATCGTTCCTTTTTTAAGCTGGCTTTTTTATCATAAAAAACCTGATAGTTATAATTTTATTGCTGCTTTTTTATGTGTTGTAGGTATTGGATTTGTATCTTTAGATTCATCTCTTTCAATAAATCTAGGAGATTTGTTGACATTAGTAGGTGGTTTCTTGTATGCTATTCATATATTGTTTATAAAAAAATACTCAAAAGATGTCGATAGTGGTGCTTTTACAGCATTACAGTTTTATGGGGGAACAATTCTAGCATTAATCATTTCATGCTTGTTTGAAGATATAACGATCATAAGTTTGATCAAACCAGAGGTATTTTTACAAATTTTTTATCTTGCTTTTTTTGCAACTGCTTTATGTATGTTATTTCAAACAAAAGGACAACAAACGACAAATGAATGTAATGCTTCTCTTATATTAAGTCTTGAATCCGTTTTTGGAGTATTGTTTTCAGTATTATTTTATGGAGAGGTGTTAACATTGAAAGTTATTATTGGATTTGTGATTATTTTCATCGCCATCGTTATTTCAGAAACGAAATTATCTTTTTTTAAAAATAAAATAGCTGTAAGCTTGGTTTTATGTCTTTTGTTTTCAGGACTTTCTGTTTCAAATGTTCAAGCTGAGGAAAATTGGAATTTAAATGCACCCTATGCATATGTCTATGATGCTTCAACAAATCAAACATTATATAGTAAAAATGGTGATTCAAAAATATATCCAGCAAGTATGACAAAAGTTATGACAGCTTTAGTAGCTTTGGAACATATTAAGGATTTAAGTCAAGTCATAACGATTGCTGATTATGATTTAGAAGGTTTATGGGAAGCTGGTGCTTCAACTGCTAATCTTGCAGTCGGTGAAAAAGTGACATATAGAGATTTGATTTATGGCATCATTTTACCTTCAGGAGCTGATGCTTGTCGTGCCACTGCTAGATCTTTATTTGGCAGTGAAGAAAACATGGTTAAAGAAATGAATAACAAAGCTAAAGAATTAGGTTTGACTCATACCCATTTTGTCAATACGACAGGTTTACATAATGATAATCATTATACGAGCGTTCATGATATGGCGATGATTACAAAGACAGCCTTGAAGAATGATTTTTTTAGAGAAGTCTTTTCTACAAGATCATATCGTACAGAAACAACTCAACATTTTATGGCTGCCAGTATTTTAAAGCTTCATTGGAGTAAAAAGTTAAATATTGATCATATTGTTGGTTGTAAAACTGGATATACGAGTCAATCTAAATCATGTTTGACGGCTTTAGTTAAAAGTCAAAATCAAGATATTGTCTGTGTTTTTGCAAAAGAAAGTGGTAGTGCAAAGTATGTAGAAGATGCGAAAACAGTAATGAACTACTGCAATAAAAATTATAAAACAACAACATTGTATAAAAAAGATGATGTTATTGACACTATATCTATCAAAGATGGAGTTAAAGATCAGTATGAAATAAAGTTACCATCAAATGTTAATGTTTTTATGAATCAATCTGCTTCTAATGAAGATTTTTCGGTATCCTATAAAGGAGTAGAAGAAGTCGTTGCTCCAACAAATATAAAAGATCAATTAGGAAAAATAGAAGTTAAACAAAAAGATGCTGTACTTTATGAAATCAATGTTTCAATGGAAGAAAGCATTGATGCTACAACATTTGCGAAAGTATGTCGTTTTTTACTTAACAATTTCTTATATATTATCTTAGGAATACTTGTCTTTTTGATCTTCCTTGCTTATTTTATAAGATGGATCATTAGAAGAAAACGTAGAAAAGAGAGAAGAAGAAAAAAGGCACAAATGAGGAAAAGAGGATATTAAAATGATAAAGAGTAGGATAAATTGTTATTCTACTTTTTTATATATAAATTTGTAAAGAACGAGAATATATGTCAAGTTTCTTTTATAATCAAGAAGTGAGAGTAAATTTTGTTTTTTAATAAAATTTTCTTGTTTTTATAATTAATTTGTACTAATATATTACCTATATTATAAAGAAGGAGGTAGACTACATTAGTAGCAAAGAATGTACGGTTTTGTCATAAAATCGGAATTAACGCCTGTGGACTAGAAATGAGGTTGAAGCAGGAAACTTTGTGCTGATACAGTAGCATTAATGTTATGGTACAAATTATTTTAGCAATATTAATTATTGCCCTTGGATTTTATGTTTTTTATGCCTATCCAATTGATAGGAAAAATGTGATGAATTTGGTTTTATCGGCTATATTCATTATTATTACGGTGATTTGTAAAAGATTTTTTACAATCATGATTCCATTGTTTGGAAGTGAGAGTTTAAAGATTGGAATTGAATATCTTCCATTGATGTTGGCTGGTTATTTTTTATCACCAAGCTATGCATTTATTATTGGTTTATGTTGTGATTTCATTGGTCTTATACTCGTGCCAACTGGTTTTCCATTCTTTGGATTTACTTTGGTGATGATACTTGTATGTGTTATACCATCTTTTGTTAAACAACATTTTAAAGATATTAGTGAAAAGAAAGTGAGGTATCTCGTTGAAATCTTAATCTTAGTTTTAGGAATAGGAGCTTCGATATATATATATTTCTTAGATCAAATATCAATATCTGAAACTGTTCATGTTTTAACTCAAACTGAAAAAATAACTCTGATTTCTATTTGTTTAGCTTTAGTTGTTGTATTCATTATGATTTTAAGACTGCTAAAGAAACAGATCAATGAAGAAGAAGCAAAAGAATTTTCTACATGGGCATTATGTGTAACATTAGTAGAAGTGGTTTGTACGCTTTGCTTGACGCCACTTTGGTTAGATATTATGTATGGTATTCCATTTGTAGTTTCTTTATGTATTCGAGTCATTAAAGAATGTGCTGTTTTACCAATAGAAATTTTTATTGGATATACATTATTGAAAATATTAAAAAGAATATTTATCAATGTGAGATCTTGATTTATCAAGGTCTTTTTTATTATCTTGTTTAAAATTGAAAAAAGAGTAAACACTATTGATGAGGTGATTAAATGAATACAAATGAATATAATCGTATGGCTGAGAAGATGAAGCCAAAAGGTCAATGTTTAAAACATTGTATGAACGCTTTTTTATATGGTGGGGCGATAGGAATATTTGCTCAAATCGTATTAGAAATTTTTATGAATATATATCATTGTAGTGAAAAAGAAGCTACACCAATGATGATTATTACTTTAGTGTTTATAGCTTGTCTTTTAACAGGATTAGGAATTTATGATAATATCGCTAAAAATGCAGGAGCAGGAACTTTTATTCCTATTACTGGTTTTGCTAATAGTATGTCATCAAGTGCTTTAGATTCTAAAAGTGAAGGATTGATTTTTGGTATTGGCAGCAATATGTTTAAACTGGGCGGAACTGTTATTACTTATGGTATTGTTTCTTCATCATTGTTAGGAGTGATTCGTTATGTCCTCACACTTTTTGGGTAATTCTTGTTTGATTGAAAATGTTTATATTGCTTCTGCTGGTTTAACTGCTGGAATGGTTGAAGCACAAGGTCCTTTAGGACAAAAGTTTGATAAAACTTATGAGGATCATTATTGTGGTGAGGATTCTTTTGAAAAAGGCGAAAGAAAAATGCTTCAAGATGCTTTAAATTTTTGTTTACAAAAAGCCAAAAAGAAGGATAAGGATATTGATCTTTATATTGGTAGTGATTTATTAAATCAAAATGTAACAGTCAGTTATTTGATGAGAAATATTGCTAGACCAGCATTTAATGTTTATGGTGCTTGTTCAGGCTTTGCTTTATCGAATGCTCTCGCAGCTTTACTAATTGAAGGACAATGTATCGATAATGTCGTGACACTTGTTTCTAGTCATAATGCAACTGCTGAAAGACAATATCGTTTTCCAGTAGAATATGGTATTCAAAAAAAGGATACTACAACTTTTACTGCAACGGGAGCTGTCGCAACTCTTTTAACAAATAAACCAACAAATATTAAAGTAGAGTCAATAACATTAGGAAGAATCATAGATTATAAACAAAATGATCCTAATGATATGGGAAGAGCAATGGCACCAGCAGCTTATGATACTCTCATGACTCATTTTCATGACCTTAATAGAGGTTTTGATGATTATGATCAAGTCGTTACTGGGGATTTATCACAATATGGTCATGAATTATTAAAAGAAATGTTAGCTCAAAAGAAAATATATCCCAAAAATTATGATGATTGTGGCTGTTTATTATACGATATTCATAATCAAGATGTTTTTCAAGGAGGAAGTGGCTGTGCCTGCAGTGCTTTAGTATCAATGAGTTATTTTTATGAGAAATTATTAAACAAGGAAATGAAAAGAGTTTTGATTGTATCAACAGGAGCATTGTTATCACCAATGATGACTTTTCAAAAAGAAACAATACCTTGCGTAGCTCACGCAATCAGTTTGGAGGTTGTAGAGTGAATTATTTATTAGCTTTTTTATTCAGTGGTTTTGTGTGTTTAATAGCACAATTGATATATGAAAAAACAAAGTTGACTCCTGGACATATATGCTCATTATTTGTTGTGATAGGGTCGTTTTTAGATTTATTCCATATTTATGATCAATTGGTTAAAATTTTTCATGCGGGAGCATTGATTCCTATTACAAGTTTCGGTCATTCTTTGATGCATGGAGCAATGGCGGCTACTCAACAATATGGTATATTTGGTATTGCGATGGGAATGTTTGATTTAACTGCAGCGGGAATAAGTGCTGCTATCTTATTTTCATTTTTAGTTGCGATTATTTTTAAACCAAAATCATGAATCCTTCCTATGATTTAAAACATCGCATATTGAATTATCATCGTCGACTCATTCATATTTATTTTTATGCCAGTTTATGTAATGATACTTTGATTTCAAGACTTGTCGAAGGGATTGAAGCGGATCTAGGAAAAGATTTAGAAAACTGCTTAAATATGGGAGATGTTGATATTGTTGATACGAATGAAGTGAATAAAATCCAATATAGTTTAGCAAGTGGAAATTGTGTTATTGTTGATGAAGATACAACATATCTAGTTGATACTAAAAATTATCCTAATCGTTCTATCGATGAACCAGAAACAGAAAAAAGTGTCAGGGGAGCAAAAGATGGTTTTAATGAGTCTTTATTAAATAATACTGGACTTATTCGTAGAAGAATGAAAATGAGTGATCTGATTTTTCATTTAGAAACAATAGGAACAAATAATCCAATAGATATAGCTGTTGTTTATATAGAAAGTAAAGTAGATAAAAAAATCTTAGACCAAGTTTTAAGTCGAATCAAAGAAGTCAAAGCTCAAGAGCTTATCATGAGTGATAGAGCTTTAGAAGAACTTATTTTACAACAAGGCTACAATCCTTATCCATTAGTAAGATATAGTGAAAGACCGGATATTGTTGCTACTCACGTCAACCATGGTCATATTGCGATTATTTGTGATACATCTTCTTCAGTGATGATGCTTCCTACCACAATATTTGAAATTTTAGAACATGTTGAAGAACATCGTCAAACACCGCTTATTGGAACATTTATTCGTTTGATAAGATTATCAGCTGTTGTTTTATCTGTTTATCTCGTTCCAATTTTTATGTTGATGTCCTCTTTTATGAGATGGGATATTGAATTTATTGTTCAAGTCATCATTGTTGAATTATCAGTAGAATTATTAAGAATCGCAACGATTCATACACCTGAAGCGATTTCCAATGCTATGGGTATGATTGCCGCAATTTTACTTGGTCAATTTGCAATAGATTTAGGATTGTTTTCAGAAGAAATTTTACTCGTTTCAAGTATTAGTGCTGTTGGTGGTTTTGCAACCCCCAATTATGAATTATCTTTAACAAATAAGTATATTAAATTAATGATGATTTTATCGATTGCTTTTTTTAATATTTATGGTTTTGTTATATTTAATATTGGTTTATTCATTTATTTAGTTCATCTTAAACCTTTTGGTGTCCCTTATTTATATCCTCTTGTACCTTTCAATTTAAAAGCATTAGGAGATTTCATTATTCGTAAGCCTAAATCCCAAAAAAATCAATAGATCGTTTCTATTGATTTTTTAAGTATAAGCCAAGTCAAATGATGATGATCAAAAGATAGGACTATCAGAAGAATAATGTTTTATATATTTATTTCTTTTATTATTAGAATAAAAGAAATAAATAAAGAATTTTTTAAGTTTTTATGTTATAATTCTTCAAGGAGTGAGAGAAATAATGAGCTACGAAGTTGTATTGAATGAATTTCAAGGTCCACTGGATTTATTACTACATTTGGTTAAAGAAAAAGAAATGGATCTAGAAACTTTAGATGTATCAGAAATTACGGATCAATATCTTGTATATATTGAACAAATGGATCCAAATCAATTAGAAACAATGTCAGAATATCTTGTCATGGCTTCAACTTTGATTGAAATGAAAAGCAAATTATTATTGCCTAGAGAAACTTTGACATTAGAAGATGACTATGAAGAAGATCCAAGACAGCAATTAATTAATAGATTGATTGAATATAAAAAATATAAAGATGTTTTAGATGAGTTTAAAGAACATTATGAATATCGTAAAACTTTACATACGAAAGCTCCAGCTGTCATGGACGATTATGTTGTAGATACAATGGATTTAATTCCAGAAGGATTGGAAGTTTATGATTTGTTAAAAGCAATGCAAAAAATGTATCAGAGAAAAGCTTTATCGATGCCTTTAGAATCAAAGATCGCAAGAGTAGAAATATCGATTGATGAACGTAGTCAACAAATTAAAGAATATTTTCAAAGACATCAAAATCAAAGAATTGATTTTGAGGATTTATTTGATCAACCTAACCGTGCTTATTTTATTGTGACTTTCTTAGCTGTTCTTGTACTGGTGAAGGATAAGGAATTAGATATTGAACAATCATCTAATTTTGAAAAAATATATTTGAAAGGAAGAACTTAATGGATAAAGATGAATTATTAGAAGTCATAGAAGGAATGCTTTTTTTATCTGGTGATGAAGGTCTTTCCTTAAAACAAATTGCTTCTGTTTTAGATATTACAAAAAAAGAAGCAACTTTATTAATGGATCAATTAATGGAAGTTTATGATCAAAGAAAAATTAAAGGAATTGAATTAGTCAATTTTGGTGGTATATACAAATTAATAACTCTCGCAAAACATCATCAATACTATACCAAAATGATTGAACAAAATGAAGCATCATTGTCAAATGCGGCTTTAGAAACATTAGCAATCATTGCTTATAATCAACCTGTTACAAGAAGTAAGATTGAAGAAATAAGAGGGGTTGGCTGTGATGCAATGATTAGAAAACTTACAGCCAAAGCATTGATTAAAGAAGTAGGTAGAGAAGATGTACCGGGAAAACCAATTTTATATGGTGTGACTGATGAATTTATGGACGCTTTTTCATTAACATCTTTAGATGAATTACCAGAATTAAAAGAAATTATTGAAGAATTTGATCAGGAAGATATATTTAATACAAAGTATACAGAAGATAAATAAAAACCATGGTTATGATTGACCATGGTTTTAAGCATCTTGAGTTTGCTTTTTTAATAATATCTCTTTTTGTTTAAGAAAATGCTTGATTTGTTTTTCAATCTGCTTTCTTGTTTGACTCGTCAAATACTCAGCCATAACAATAGAACTGATCATAAAACTTACAACAATAAGTGGCATAGCATATATAAATATCAATTCTTTACTCAAAAGATACATAACAAAAGAAAGGGCAGCAACAATAATAGCGTGCTTTAAATGTTTACTTCCTAAAAAATGGCGATACATCTCCTGTCTGATAGATTGATATGACTCTTGTAATACTTTTATAATCTCACTGCATGATTCTAAAGTAAGATCATAATCTTTAATATTTGTTTGAATATCAATTTTAACTGGCATATAGTCACCTCCATGAATGAAACTATTATAACATAACTTGAAAAAAAGAAAAGCCATTTACATATATTTCGTTTAAGCGTATACTAATGTTGGGTGAGAAAATGAAAGCATTAGGACATTTAAAAACAATTACAAAGCACAAAGTGAAAGTAGGACAACTTTGTTTCAAGATAGGATTATATAAACAAGGTCTATTACATGATATGTCAAAATACGCACCATGTGAATTTTTAACAGGCTGTAAATATTATCAAGGCACACGCTCTCCTAATTCTGCGGAACGTGATGATAAAGGTTATTCATTAGCATGGTTGCATCATAAAGGTAGAAATAAGCATCATTGGGAGTTCTGGGTTGATTTTACTAGAAAAGGCTTAGTTCCTGCTCAAATGCCTACGCAATATGTTTTAGAAATGTTTTGCGATCGTGTTGCTGCAAGTATGATCTATCAAGGTAAAAACTATCGTGATGATTATCCCCTTCAATATTATAATAGTGGTAAACATTCTTATATTATGCACCCAAAGACAAGAGAATTACTTGAATTTTTATTGACTTATTTAGCTGAAAATGGTTTAGACCAAACAATCTTATACATTAATGAAAATTATAGAAACTGATTTTTCAGTTTTTTTTATAAGATTTTAAATCATCATCGTTTTTTTCATTTTTAAAAGTAAAAAAGATAGAATTGTAAATATAAGTTAATCATGAAAAGAAAAATAATAGAAAGTCATGGATAAGAATATAATATAATAAAGACAAAATATTGGAGGGTAAGCGATTGAATGAATATGAAATTTGTATTATTTGTAAAAAGAATACAAAAATAAAAAAGAATGTCCCTATCACTCAAAGAAAATATTACGTTGAAGGAGCAGGGCAGCTGTGTTCAAAATGTTTTCATCAGATTTATGATCAAAGGTATAAATTATTATAAAGAGAGTTTGTTAAAAAATCTTAATGGCTCATAAGTTAAAAACAAGAAAAAAATGATATGATGATTTCTAGTATATTGATTGGCTAAGTAGAAGTTCATCATATCATTTTATTGATAAGATACAATTTTAAAAACTTTTTCTTTTCATTAACTTTAAAGAATAAATTATTTTTTTTGACAAGATTCTCTTTCAATTAAAAAGCAAGGTAATTGCACACGAATTGGTGAAGTAAGATGAGTTGCTTTAATGGCTTCATATAAATATTGAGCGGCCATTAAACCCATATCAAAGGTTGGTGCAAAGACTGTTGTTAGCGGTGGATTTGTATAATTTGCGTGATCGATATTATCAAAACCAACGATAGAAATATCTTCTGGAACTCTTATATGATGTTCATGTAATGCTTTTAATGCCCCGATTGCAATTGGATCACTGGCACAAAAAATAGCATTTGGCAATTGTCCTTCGTTGATCAGTTCATTCATCATCAAATAACCTGACTCGCTTGTATAATTCCCTTCTTTGATCCAAGATGTATAAGTAATATTGTATTCTTCACAAAATTTAATAAAATATTTTTTTCTCGTATCTTCATATTCTATATTATCATCAACAAATTCTTTACCACCTAAAAACCCAATGCTCTGATGATTTAATAAAGATAAATATTTAATAACATCTTTAAGAGCATTTTTAAAATCTAAAACAATATGACAATGATGGATAGGGTTGATAAACATATCTACAAAAATAATATTTCTATTGATCATTTCAAATTGCTTGATATGCTCCATTGAGAATTTACCTATACATACAAGACCATCTACATTTTCTAAATTTTGAATAAAATTAGCATCATCTTTAAAAACCCTTACGATTCCAATATTATTTTTTAAACAATATTCTTCAACGCCTTTTCTAATAGAAAGATAGTATGGATCATCAATTTCTTGTTGTAATGAATACCATTCAATAATTCCAATCGTAATTAGGTTTTTAGTTTTCTTGATTTTCTTTTGATAATGAAGTTCTTGGGCTGTTTTTATGACTAATTGTTTTGTTTCAACAGGAACATTTAATGTTTCATCTTGATTTAATATTCTTGATACAGTTGAAGAGGAAACCCCTGCCTTATTTGCAATATCTTTAATCGTTGCCATTATTTCAACTCCTTTTTTTCATTATAACAATTCTGATATTTAAAATCAAACATTTACTAAAAAATAATAAATATTTACTAAAAATATTGACTTTTTAAAATACCAATAATACAATAATAGTGACAAAGGAGAAAGACTATGATTACAGTTGAAAAAGGAAAAAATGGAAAAGATCTCATTACTTTAGAAAATGAATATCTTAAAATTGTTGTTACAAATTGGGGTTGTCGTGTTATTAGTGTCATTATGGATGATATTCATCATCAAAAAGGTGATGTTGTATTAGGATATGATACATTAGAACAATATGCGTTAGAAGATGGTTTTTTAGGAGCATTCGTAGGAAGAGTTGCGAACAGAATTGGAAAAGGAACATTTGATTTAAATAATGAAACTTATCATTTAGCAATCAATAATGGACCTAATTCATTACATGGTGGAAACAGTGGTTTAGATCAAAAAGTATTTCATTATGAAATTCAAGGTGATTCAATCATCTTTTCGACAATGTCACCACATTTAGAAGAAGGGTATCCTGGTGATTTAATTGTCATGGTAACTTATACTTTAAAAGATAAGACATTGTCAATGAGGTATCAAGCAGCAAGTAATGTGGATACAGTTGTGAATTTTACGAATCATTCTTATTTTAATTTATCTAATCAGCATGGTTTGATTGATGATCATATTTTATGTGTTCATGCTGATCGATTTAATCATGTTGATCAAGATGGTTTGACGATTGATGAAGAGGAAGAAGTGAAAGGTGGAGCATTTGATTTTACAGAACCTACAAGAATTGGTGATAAGCTTCATTTGAAGCACCCGCAATTATTATCAGCTCTTGGTTATGATCATCACTTTATTTTTAATACAGATGCTGATCAGGTCGTTTTATTCGATCCACAAACAAGACGTCAATTAACTGTTTCTACGACTTTACCAGGTGCTCAAATTTATACAGCAAACTATTTAGACGGTAAAAAAGGAAAATATGGTGAAATATATGATCCACAGTTTGCAGTATGTATTGAAACTCAAAATAGACCTGATGCTATTCATATTGAAGAAGAGCCTTCAACGATCCTTAAAAAGGGAACATGGTATGATGAAACAACGACATATACTTTTGAAGTTATAGAATAGACACTTCGGTGTCTTTTTTCTTTACTTTCTTTATAAACAGTATTACAATATATTTAGTAATACTAAATAGGTGATAAAATGGAAGCAAAATATGAAAGACAATTAAAAAAAGGAATATTAGATATGCTTGTTTTAAAGTTATTGAGTGAACAAAAGATGTACGGGTATCAGATGATCCAAGAATTATCAAAAAGAAGTCATCAAATGTTTGTTCTAAAAGAAGGAACATTGTATCCAATCCTTTATCGTTTAGAAAATGATGGTTATGTAGAAAGTGTATGGAATCTTCCAAAGGAAAAAGAAATCGCAAGAAAATATTATGTTATTACTTATCAGGGAAAAGAACTTTTAGAAGAATTAAAAGAATTATGGAAATTGTATGCAATAGCTGTCAATGAAATTTTGGAGGTTGATCAAAATGACTAAAGAAAAATATTTAAGGTCTATCATGAAATATTTGCATTGTTCTTCTTTGGAAAAAAAGAAAATTTATGTTGATATTGACAATGATATAACAATTGCTTTACAAAATGAAACATTAGAAGAAATCATGGAAAGAATGGGAAGTCCTAAAGAAATTGCTGAAGAATTTAATCGTAATCTTTCTAAAGCACCAAAAACTAAAAAGTATTTATGGCTTGTTTGTCTAGGTGTTTGTTTGATTGCTTTGGTGATTTATTTTATTAATCAAAATAAGAATGATGTTCGTGTTAAAGAAGTTTCCCAGTCAAAGATTTTTAATCAAGAAATGATTGATCAACAAATAGATAAAATTGTTGAATGTTTTACTAAACAAGACTATGAACGTTTACTTAAAGATTATGGCAGTGATGTTTTAAATCAAGAGTTAACAGCTCAACAATTGAAAGATGCAGTCATCTCTTTAGACGATGATTTAGGTTCATATAAGGAAATTTCATCTCGTGCATCACAAATCATTATGGAAGGTCATAAAGAGTATGTTGTTAATGATGTGTTTGTACAATTTGAACATCGCAATGTAGTTTTAAGATTGACGTTTGATGAAGATATGAAATTATCTGGTATATTTTTGAGGTAGCTTATGATTATGATATTAACGATTATTTTATTTGGAGTGCTAACGATTATTTTATTGTCCGGCAAAGGCAGCTTTTTAGTTGCTGGTTATAATACTTCTTCAAAAGAAGAAAAAGAACAATATGATCAAATCAAACTTTCTCGATTAACGGGTGTTATGATGTTATTGATAATGATTTTTTTAGTCATATCTTATTTTTATAAAAGCCTCGCACCACTCTTATTATCCTTTGGTACGATCAGTGTAGTCATTGGCTATATGTTATTAATTGATCCGCTTTGTCATAAAAGTCATAAGAAAAATAGTCGTCAAAAGAATGTTGGAATTACTATTGTGGGTGTGATTTTGATTGTATTTGTTTGTTTTACAATGTTTTCTGGAAAAATTGATGTTGTTTTTTATGAAGATCATATGGAATGTCATGCAACACTCACAAAACGTACAATGATCAGTTATGAAGATATTGAAAAAATTGAATTATTAAAAAATATTGATATTGGGTCGAGAAAAAAAGGAGTCAATAATGCTGTTATATCAGCAGGAGTTTATGAAAATGATGTTTTTGGTGAATATACTTTATATTGTTATAATCGTTTTGATGAATATATTGCACTATATACGAATGATGGTATTGTGGTAATCAGTAATGAAAAAGATATGTTTGATAGAATAAATGAAAAAATAGAATAAAACAAGTATTTTATGGCTATAGTGAAAGGAAATGTTCACTATAGTTTTTTTGTTTTTTTGGACTACGGATTTATTTTCAATCATATGACTCATTGATAAAATAAGAGAAAGTGAAAAAAATTAAAAAATTGAGATGAAAAAAAAGAAAAATCATAAAAAAAAGTGAATATATTAATAAGAGGATTTTTTATAGGAGGTTACATATGGAAGAAATCTTACTTTATTTGACATTTAAATATCAAGGTCAGTTTGAAAAAATCTATCAGGCAATTCAAAAAAAAGAGTTAGCCGATGAGGAAGAATTGGCAAGGTATAAAGCAAAAATGAAATCTAAGTATACAACGATTATTAGTGATGATTATCCAGAGGTACTTAAAACGATAGCGTGTCCACCATTTGTGCTATTTTATTATGGTGATTTGGCTTTATTAAATCAAAAGACGATTGGTGTTGTGGGAATGAGGAAGCCCAGTGAGTATGGAATGAATGTGACAAGAAAGTTTGTAAAAGGGCTAGTTGAGCGTGATTATACGATCGTCAGTGGTTTAGCTTATGGAATAGATCGTATTGCTCATCAGCAGGCCATTGAAGCCAATGGAAAAACAATTGCAGTGTTAGGTAGTGGTATAGAATATTGTTATCCTAAAGAAAATAGACAATTATATGAGGAAATTAAGAAAAATCATTTACTTATCAGTGAATACCCTCTTGACTTAGCACCTCAGAAGTGGTACTTTCCTGCAAGGAATAGATTGATTGCGGCATTTTCTGATTCTTTACTCGTGACAGAAGCAAAAAATCGTAGTGGAACGATGATTACAGTTGGTTATGCATTAGAGCAGGGAAAAGATGTTATGGCCGTTCCTAATGGTATTGATGGGAATGAAGGATGTAATACTTTGATCCAACAAGGGGCAAAACTTGTTAAAAATGTTAAAGATATTGTCGACTTCTTATAAAGTGGTTGACAAATGGTAAAAAAAGAATTAATAATAGAAAAAGACGTAGGAGGTAACTATGGGTAAGAATTTAGTAATCGTGGAGTCGCCTTCAAAATCTAAGACTATTGAGAAGTATTTAGGTGCGGATTTTGAGGTCACTTCTTCAAAAGGACATATTAGAGATTTAGCAACTTCTGGAAAAGGAGGACTTGGGGTCGATATAGAAAATCACTTTGAACCTCATTATGTTATCAATAAAGATAAGAAAGATGTTGTTAAAGAATTAAAAAAATGTGTAAAAGAAGCTGAAACAGTCTATTTAGCTACCGACCCTGATCGTGAAGGGGAAGCTATTTCTTGGCATTTAGCAAATGTATTAGACATTGATACAAATCTTAATAATCGTATTGTTTTTAATGAGGTCACAAAGGAAGCGGTCATTGATGCTTTAAATCACCCTCGAGCAATTGATAAGGATCTTGTGAAATCACAGGAAACAAGACGTGTGTTAGATCGTATTATTGGTTTTAAACTTTCAAAATTGTTACAAAATAAGATTAAATCTAAATCAGCTGGAAGAGTACAGTCAGTAGCTTTAAGATTAATAGTTGAAAGAGAAAAAGAAATTGAAGCTTTCATTCCTGAAGAATATTGGCGTGTTAAAGCTTTGTTTGAAAAAGATGATATTGAATTTGAAGCTGAGCTTGCTAAATATAAGAACAAAAAAATTGAATTGAAGAATGCTGAAGAAACTGAAAAGGTTTATGAGAGTTTAAACAAGGAATTCATTGTTGATGATATTAAGAAAACATTAAAGAAACGTCAATCAAAACCACCTTTTATTACTTCTTCATTACAGCAGGAAGCATCTTCTAAGCTTAATTTTAAGGCAAAACGTACAATGAGTATTGCTCAAAGACTTTATGAAGGTATTGATATTGGAAATGAAACAGTTGGTTTGATTACTTATATGAGAACTGATTCTATTCGTTTGTCCAATGGTTTTATTAATGAAACAAAAGATTATATTCAAGAAAAATATGGGAAAGATTATGTGGGAAGTGTTAAGGTATCAAAGAAGAATGACAATGTTCAAGATGCCCATGAAGCTATTCGACCAACAAGTATTTTAAGAACTCCAGAAAGTTTAAAGGAATATTTAAAACCAGAGGAATTTAAGCTTTATTCATTGATTTATGCGAGGGCCATTGCTTCTTTGATGGCACCTGCTCAATTTGATGCGACATCTTTATCATTAACTAATAATGGATATTTATTTAAGGCTAGTGGTTCTATTTTACGTTTTGATGGATATTTAAGAGTTTATGGAAGTTATGAAAAACAAAATAATGAATTGTTACCAGAGTTAAAAGTCCAAGAAGAATTAATGAGTAAAGATATTCAAAAGACTCAACATTTTACAAAACCACCAGCAAGATACAGTGAAGCAAAATTAATTAAAGAATTAGAAGAATTGGGTATTGGTAGACCTAGTACTTATGCAAGTATTATTGATACGATCGTGACGAGAGGTTATGTAGAAGTTGTTGAGAAAGCATTTAAACCTACAGAATCCGGAGTTTTAACGAATGAGAAGCTAGTCGAATTTTTTGATAGTATCATTAATGTTGAATATACAGCACAAATGGAAAAAGAATTAGATGAAATCGCTGAAGGTGTTGATGATTATGAAACAGCTTTGACTAATTTCATGAATAAATTTGAACCATTATTAGAAAAAGCCTATAATTCAATGGAAAAAATCCAACCTGTGAAAACAGGTGAAAAATGTCCGGAATGTGGTCATGATCTTGTAATTAGAAAAGGGAAATATGGTGATTTTGTAGCTTGTTCAAATTATCCAGAATGTAAGTATATTAAAAAAGAACCAGTTGAAGTTGAATATACTGGTGAAAAATGTCCAAAATGTGGCAGTCCAATGGTTTATAAGAAAGGACGTTATGGCAAATTTGAAGCTTGTTCTTCTTATCCAGAATGTAAATATATCAAGAGTGATAGAAAGAAAGCTGAACCTAAGATGACGGACGAAGTTTGTCCAAAATGTGGCAGTCCAGTTGTTATCAAAAAAGGACGTTATGGTGAGTTCAAAGCTTGTTCTTCTTATCCAAAATGTAAGACGATCATAAAATAGAAATCCTTTATCGGATTTCTTTTTTATGATATGATGAATATAAATATGGAGGGTTATGAATGAAAGTTTCAGTTATAGGTGCAGGTTTAGCAGGTGTGGAAGCAACTTATCAATTAATAAAAAAAGGAATAGAAGTTGATCTATATGAAATGCGTCCACAGAAATCGACAGGAGCACATAAAAGTGAATATTTTGCAGAATTGGTTTGTTCTAATTCTTTGAGAGCAGATGGTTTAACCAATGCTGTAGGCGTCTTAAAAGAAGAAATGACAATGTTGGATAGTTTGATTATCAAAATGGCAAGAAAGCATCAAGTCCCTGCAGGTGGTTCTTTAGCTGTAGATCGTATTGGTTTTTCTAAAGATATTACGGATTATCTAAAGAGTCAGCCGTTAGTGAATGTCATTCATGAAGAAGTGACTGATGTTTTAGAAGGTCCTACGATCATCGCTTCTGGACCATTGACCAGTTCTTCATTGTCAGAAAAAATCATGACAATGCTTGGTAGTGATTATTTTTATTTTTATGATGCTGCAGCCCCAATCATTACTAAAGAAAGTATTGATTTTACAAAAGCATATTATAAATCACGTTATGATAAAGGGGAAGCTGAGTATATTAATTGTCCGATGAACGAACAACAATTTGATGAATTTTATGAAGCACTCATGAGTAGTGAAGTGGTCAAACCAAAAGATTTTGAGGAAAAATTTTTTGAAGGATGTATGCCATTTGAAGAAATGGCGAGAAGAGGAAAGCAAACATTATTATTTGGACCTATGAAACCAGTCGGTTTGGATCATAATGGTGAAAAATATCATGCAGTTGTTCAATTAAGACAAGATAATGCTGTAGGAACATTATATAATATTGTTGGATTTCAAACACATTTGAAATGGGGAGAACAAGAGAAAATGATCCATATGATCCCCGGATTAGAAAATGCTCATATTGTTCGTTATGGTGTGATGCATCGTAATTGTTTTATTTGTTCACCAAAATATTTACTTCCAACATATCAATATAAGGAAAGAAAAGATTTGTTTTTTGCTGGACAGATGACTGGGGTCGAAGGTTATGTAGAATCTGCCCAAAGTGGTATTGTTGCCGGTTTGAATATGATTAGATTTTTGGAAAATAAAGAACCACTTATTTTCCCTCGTGATACGATCATAGGATCTTTAGCTTATTATATTACTCATGCTGATTCTGAGAATTTTCAGCCGATGAAAGCTAATTTTGGGATTGTACCAGATTTAAAAGTCAAGGTGAAAAAGAAGGAAAAGAAAAATGCTTATGCTTTAAGAGCAATTGAAACAATGAAGGAGTTTATAGCAACTCATGGAATTGAATGATTATAGAGATGAGTATTTAAGATATTTGCGTTATGAAAGAGGATATTCAACTTTAACAATAGAATCTTATCAAAGAGAAATTAATGAGTTTATAAGTTTTTTACATGAAGAGAGTATTGAGCGTTTTGATGAAGTAGAATATGCTATGTTACGAGGATATTTAATGAAATTGCATCAAAAGAAATTATCAGCTTCAACTATTAATCATAAATTAAGCTGTTTAAGAAGTTTCTATAAATATATGGTTAAACATAAATATGTTAAAAATAATCCATTTTTATTGGTAGAGTCATTAAAGACCGGCAAGCGTAATCCTGATTTTTTGTATCTTGACGAAATGAATGGTTTGTTAGATAGCATTGATATTTCTACAAATTTAGGAATTAGAAATAAGGCGATGCTGGAATTGATGTATGCGACAGGGTTAAGATGTTCAGAAGTTGTTCAATTG
>Ga0129308_1002016_pt1 | contig 18653 bp, 21 predicted proteins | sample L827metagenome_FD_94440 | JGI IMG/M metagenome (GOLD analysis project Ga0129308, IMG submission 94440) | Ring-tailed lemur group fecal microbial communities from Wisconsin, USA - L827 metagenome | ecosystem: Host-associated > Mammals > Digestive system > Large intestine > Fecal | place: USA... | reverse complement strand
TTGTGCTTTTGGCGCAACGATTTATATCATTATGGATATTGTGCCAAATGCTCCAGAAGGATTGAACTTAGCAGTGAGTGAAAAAATGAATATGCCATTTTCAAAAGTGAAAATGATATTTGACTGTTTGTTCGTATTGATTGGTGTTGTTATTTCCTTAACTTTTTTAGGAGGAATAACAGCAATTCGAGAAGGAACACTTATATCGGCATTATTGACGGGAAAAATGATAGGTGTATTTACAAATTATATGGAACCACTGTTAAAAAAAATAGCATTTTAAATAGAGGTGTTTCTTGAAAAAGAGTTGAAATAAAATTATGGAGGTATAGAAATGAAAGAATTAAAACCATTATTTCATTAGGAGAAAAAAATGATGCTTATGTAAAGTATTTTACAGGTCAAAGTTATTTAGCAATGTTAGCAAGCAATCAAGGTGTAGGAGTAGCGAATGTAACTTTTGAACCGGGATGTCGTAATAACTGGCATATTCACCATATTGGTGCACAGATTTTGCTTTGCACAGATGGGAGAGGATATTATCAAGAATGGGGAAAAGAAGCTATTGAATTACATCCGGGTGATGTTGTCAATATTCCAACAGAAGTGAAACACTGGCATGGTGCAGCCAAAGACAGTTGGTTTTCTTATATCGCGATAGAAGTGCCAGCAGAAGGTTCAAGCAATGAGTGGTGTGAACCTGTTTTAGATGAAGACTATAATAAATTAAAGTAAATAAAATGATTTGATGATATTAATAAAATATTGTTTGATAAAAGATTTATAGATAAATTATCAATAACGAGGAGGAAAAATGAACAGACCATATATATTTTGTCATATGTTAATTTCTCTTGATGGAAAGATCATGGGAAATTATATGAATACTCAAGAATGTGAAGAACCGGGTGATAAGTTTTATGACATTGCCTTTGGAAAAGCACCTTATTACAAGCATCAAGGGTGGTTATCAGGGCGTGTAACAACAGATGATAATTTTACAATGTATAGAAAACCTATCCTAGATAAAAATGCACCATTAGTACCAGAAGGAGATTATAAAGCTGAGGGAGATTATCATATGTATTATGTTTCGATTGATCCATCTGGAAAGCTGGGCTGGCAAAATAATACTTTAACTTATGTTGATACAACAGCTCATGTTTTGGAAGTATTAACAGAAAAAGCCAGCAATAGTTATAAGGCAATGTTGAGAAAACTTAATATTTCATATGTAATAGCTGGCAAAGATCAATTGGATTATGCATTGTTAATGTATAAACTTTATCATCAATTTCATATAAGAACTTTAATGCTGGGTGGAGGAGGAGTCTTAAACTGGTCATTTATCCAAGCTGGATTGTGTGATGAATTAAGTGTGGTTATTGCTCCAGTAGCGGATGGCTCTGCTTCAACACCAACATTATTTGAAACAAGAGAAGGTTTAACTCAAGATAAGCCAGTTTCCTTTCAATTAGAGAATGTAGAAATACTTGAAAAAGGTGGATTGTGGTTGCGTTATCAAGTTAAAAATCATAACAAATAAGTTTTGCATATTGTATGTAAGACTTTTTTATATAGATAAAATTGATTAGAAATACTTATAAATATGATAAGAAAGAGAAATTGTTTATAAAAAGAATAATTATATAATGAAAATGTAATAGGAGGAAAGAAAATGAAGGTCGTTGTTATATGTTCAAGTCCAAGAAGAAATGGAAATAGTGAAGTTCTCGCAAATCAATTTATAAAAGGAGCACAAGATGCTGGACATGAAGTTGAAAAAATTGTTTTAAGTCAATATAAAATGAATCCATGTCTTGCCTGTGAATATTGTAGAAAAAACAATAATGTTTGTATTCAACAAGATGATGCCAATAAAGTCATAGATAAAGTTATAAAAGCAGATGTTTTTGTGTTTGCTTCACCTATTTATTTTTATAGTTTAAGTGCGCAGTTGAAAATATTAATTGATAGATTCTTTGCTAGAGAATATGAAATAAGAGAAAGTCAAAAACGAAAAAAAGCCTATTTGATTTTAACGAGTGGTACAAAAGATATAGAACAAACTGTTGGATCAGTTGAAAGTTTTAGAGGATTTATTCGTGTTTTAAGAACTGTAAATGAAGGTGGTATTATATATGGATTAGGAGCATTTTTAAAAGGAGATGCTCAACATCATTTAGCATATCAACAAGCTTATGAACAAGGAAAGAATTTATAATAAAACTTATTTTAAGCATATCTTTATTGTGTGTAAAAGATATACTTTTTAAGTATAGAAATGTATTTAATATTTGATATATTATCATTTATAGTGGTGTCAAGAATATCAAGAAGGGATAAGTGTGAATATAAAATTTACGATTAGATTATGTAAAATGTGATTTTAAAAGAGAATTATATGATTATGGAAAGTGGAAATATTAACTTATTGTATATTTCAAATATACATAAAAGGTTTAGCAAATTTTGCAATTAAAGAAATTTACAAACTGCCACTAAAATATAGCTATTAGCATATTTATTGAATAACTTTCAGAAAGAGATGTATCAGACAAATTAATGATTCCTAAAAGTATAGTACATAAAAGGAAAACGAAATTAAAATAAATAAAAGATAAATGCTATTATAGATTATTTTTGATAAGTCTAATTTTATTTTGACAATGATGATATAAATTTATGGGCGCAAGTAGATACATAAAGTATGTTAAAGAGATGGGTTAAAAATTACAAAAGTTACATCATTGCAATATATTATTGTCTTTTTTAAGAGAATTTCTTATTGCAATCTTAACTTCTAATGAATTGCTATTTTTTAAAATATAATATTAAATGAGGCAATGACATAGGTGAAATAGCTAAAAAATATGATGATGGTTTAAGAATGTTAAATAGATATAAAAAGATTATTTATTCAAATGGCAATTATTCAAAATAAATTTAGCTATTTTCTTTCTAAATGATTACAAAAAACATATAGATCTGTTGTGACATATGCTTTTTATCGGTTATAATTCTTTTCCTTGCTATGAAATAAAAATACAACAGAGTTATCTATATTTAAAATTAGTTATTTTAAATTAAATTAGTTTTTATAATAATATGCTTATAAAGCATTTAAATAATAATTAATAGGTATTAGACATATTTATAACTGACGTATAAAATAAAATCATAAAAAATAACGAGTATAAGGAGATAAAATTATGATTCATCAAAACTTAAAAAAATTTCCTCAAGAATTTCTTTGGGGAGCAAGTACATCAGCTTATCAAGTTGAAGGGGCAAATTTAGAAGATGGTAAGGGGCCATCCATTCAAGATGTCAAAAAAGTGCCAGAGGGAACATCAGATTTATCTGTTTGTTCAGATCATTATCATAAGTACAAAGAGGATATTGCTTTGATGGCTGAAATGGGCTTTAAAACTTATCGCTTTTCTATTTCTTGGTCAAGAGTTTTACCAAAAGGGATTGGTGAAGTCAATTCTAAAGGAATTGAGTTTTATAATAATTTAATTAATGAATGTTTGAAGTATCATATTGAACCATTAGTCACGATGTTTCATTTTGATTTACCATATGAATTAGAGAAAAAGGGTGGTTGGTTTAATAGAAAATCGATTGAGTGGTTTGAGGAATACGCAAGATTGTTATTTGAAAATTATGGGGACAGAGTTAAATACTGGTTGACAATCAATGAACAGAATATGTTGATTTTATCAGGTGATACAATTGGAACAGAAATACCAGAAGGAATGGACAAATATAAATATTTATATCAACAAAATCATCATATGTTAGTTGCTCAAGCAAAAGTTATGGCTTTATGTCATAGTATGTTACCAAATGCAAAAATTGGTCCAGCACCAAATATTTCAATTGGCTATCCTGCAAGTTGTAAGCCAGAAGATGTTTTAGCTGCTCAAAATGTCAATGCAGTTAGAAATTGGTTATATTTAGATATGGCTGTTTATGGAAAATATAACAGTATTGCATGGGCATTTATGAAAAAAAGAGATGCTCTTCCTGAAATTCAAGAAGAAGATATGGAAATTTTAGTTAATGGGCATCCTGATTTTATTGGTTTTAATTATTATTCTACTGTCACTGTAAAGTGGTCAAATGGTGATGAAGAGGAAACTTTTGGTCACGATCAACAAAGAATACGTATGGAAAGAGAAGTTTATTTAGGTGCACCTAATCCAAATATGGTAAAAACTGATTTTGGCTGGGAAATTGATCCTATAGGTTTTAGAGCAACAATTCGTGAAATATATTCAAGATATCGATTACCTATGATTGTTACAGAAAATGGATTAGGAGCTTATGATAAGTTGGAAGATGGACAAATTCATGATATTTATCGAATTGAATATTTAAGACAACATATTGAACAAATTCAATTGGCTATCACAGATGGAGCAGAGATGATGGGATATTGTCCATGGAGTGCTATTGATTTGATTTCAACACATCAAGGCATGGTAAAACGTTACGGATTTATTTATGTTGATAGAGATGAATTTAATGTCAAGAATTGTGATCGTTATAAAAAAGATTCATTCTATTGGTATAAAAAAGTTATTGCTTCTAATGGTGAGAACTTAAGTATTGATTTTGAAAGAAAATAGGAATAAAGAAGGTTATAAAAAAATAATAACCTTCTTTTTTAGATAAATAAGCAATTAATATAAAATGCCTTTTAGGTATTATAATCATTTAATATAGGTATTAGACATTTTTTTATATACGAATATATAATGAAAGTAACAAAAGGGAGGAATCACAAATGTTATTTTCTAATCAATCATTAAAAAAATTAATTTGGCCATTAATAGTAGAGCAAATCTTGATTATGATTGTAGGTATGGCTGATACTATGATGGTTTCTTATGCAGGGGAAGCAGCAATATCAGGAGTTGGTCTTGTTGATATGGTTAATAATTTAATTATTACCGTTTTAGCGGCGATTGCTACTGGTGGAGCAGTTATTGTTTCTCAATATATTGGCAGTCAGGATAAAGAAAAAGCAAACTTTGCATCAGGACAATTGATGACAATCACTGCCATTATTTCAATTGCTATTATGATATTCTGTTTAATTTTCCATAAGGGAATATTAAGTTTATTTTTTGGCTCAATTGAAGCTGATGTTATGAATGCCTGTATTACTTATTTCTTAATTACAGCCTTATCATTTCCATTTTTAGGAGTTTATAATTCATCTTCAGCGTTGTTTAGATCCATTGAAAAAACAAAGGTAACGATGTATGTATCGTTATTGATGAATGCTATCAATATTATTGGAAACTATATTGGTGTGATTATTCTAGGAGCAGGTGTAGCAGGAGTTGCTATTCCAACATTAATTTCAAGAATCGTTGCCGCAGTCATTATGTTTGTTTTATCACTTAATCATAAAAATGATGTATATGTAAAAATCAAAGATATGAAAACAATGAATATGCCTATGATGAAAAAGATTTTACAGATTGCCATTCCTAATGGCATTGAAAATGGTTTATTTACATTAGGTAGAGTTTTAGTAACAAGTATTGTTGCATTATTTGGAACAAGTCAAATAGCCGCTAACAGTGTAGCAGGAAGTATCGACCAAATTGCAGTAGTTGTTGTTAATGCTATTAACTTAGGAATTGTGACAGTAGTAGGACAGTGTGTTGGAGCAAATGATTATGATCAGGCAACATATTATATCAAAAAACTGATGAAAATCTCATATGTCGTAACTGCAATCATTGGAGGATTAGTTATAGTTGCATTACCATGGATATTAAATTTATATACATTATCAGCTGAAGCAAGGGATTTCACATATATTTTAGTTATTATGCATAATGCCATGGCCTTTGCTTTACATCCAACATCATTTGTCTTACCAAATGGATTAAGAGCAGCAGGGGATGTGAAATATTCAATGTATGTTGGAATAGGATCAATGCTTGTTTTTCGATTAGGGGCAGCCTTTCTCTTTGGAATCATTTTTAATATGGGAATTATTGGAGTATGGATTGCGATGGGATCTGACTGGTTATGTCGATCAGTATTCTTCATGATAAGATTTATAAAAGGTAAATGGAAAGAATATAAGATAGTTTAAAAAATATCAATTCAATAAACTGAGATTTCTTAAAATTCTCAGTTTATTTGTTAAAAAATAAAATTATTATTAAATGATAACGGAATGAGGAGGAAGAAAGTTATGAAAAGGAATATTAAAATATTTATTGATATTATTATGCTTATCCTTCTTATTGTATTAATGTCTTATATTACTGTAGAAGTACAAACACATGAAATTTTAGGATTTATAACAATGTTTCTATTTGGAATTCATTTGTTTTTAAATAGACAATGGTTTACTGCTTTAAATAAAGGAAAATATTGCTTTCGTAGATGTATGTATTTGGTTGTCAATATCTTATTGATTATAGCTTTGTGTTTTGTGATTATCAGTAGTCTACTGATTTCATCATATGTATTTTCTTTTCTTCCATTTAAAACTTCACATATAGGAAGAATTATGCATTTGGCTTCTACTTCGTGGCTGTTTATTCTTGTTTCTATACATATTGGATTGCATTTTAATGTTATATTATATCAATTAAATAAAAGAACAAAACAAAGCCGATTTCAATGTGTTATTTATCTTATTCTTTTTAGTTGGTATGCATATGGTTTTATTGTATTTAAAAATGCAAAGTTATGGAATGATATGTTTGTTATAAATGAATTTAAATTTTTTGATTACAGTTTAAGTCCTTTTCTTATATGTTTTCGTTATATAAGCATCGCCTATTTTGTAAGTATGACTTGTTATATGATAAGCAAAAATAGAAAAAATTATGAAGTCAGAGAAAATTTAATAGCTTATAGGAGGATATATGATTATGAACACAATAAAAATAAAACTAGAAGAAATGTCAAAAATTGATATGTCACAGGGAAAACCTGTAAAATTGATTACTATGTTTGCTATACCATTGATGATTGGTAATCTGTTTCAAATGTTTTATAACATGGTTGATACAATGGTTGTAGGGAAATGTGTAAGTACAGAAGCTTTGGCTGCTGTTGGGGCAACGACACCAGTTGTTGATTTATTATTGGGATTGGTGATAGGGCTTGCTAATGGATTATCTATTGTGATTGCTCAAAAAGTAGGGGCAAGTGATCGAAAAGCAAAAAAAAGCTATAACAAATGGATTTTATTTAATTCTTGGATTAAGTCTATTGATTATGATATGGGGCTTGATATTGAATAGATATTTATTTTCTTTGATTCATGTTTCACAGGAATTACTTCCAGGAGCTATAACATATTCATCAATTATATTTATTGGTTCTATTTTTGCAGCTACATATAATTATGAATCAGCGATATTAAGAGCTCATGGCAACAGTTTAATTCCTTTATTGTTTTTGATTGTTTCTGCGATCATGAATATTGTCCTGGATTTATTTTTTGTTATTGTTTGTCATATGGGCATTGCTGGTGTTGCTCTGTCTACCGTTATGGCACAACTGATTTGTTGTTTGTTGTGTTATATTTATATAAAGAAGAATTTGGATATTCTTGTGTTTGAAAAAGAAGATTACTATTTTGATATGAATTATGTAAAGGAACATATCAAAGTAGGTATGCCTATGGCATTTTTTCAATCACTTCTTTCAATAAGTTTCCTGGTTGTTCAATCAGCTTTAAATTCATTAGGAAGTAATGAAGTAGCAGCTTATACAGCAGCATATAAGATGGATTCTATGATGATGGCGATATTATCCGGGTTTGGAACAGCAATTTCAACTTTTACAGCCCAAAATTATGGAAATAGAGCTTATGATCGTATACATGAAGGTGCAAGAGATACTTTAAAAATAACGATTTCTTTAAGTTTGATCGTAGCAGTATTCGTCCATTTCTTTAGTGGTGAATTTATGACATTGTTTGTTGATAGCAGTGAAACGAATGTTATTTCTTTAGGAATACAGTATATCTCCTTTACTTCGCTTTGTTATTTTATTTTAGGAGTTAATTTTATTGTGAGATTTGTTTTAACAGGGGTTGGACAATCATCTATACCTTTAGGTGTAGGAATACTTGAAATTATTGTTAGATGCTTAGGAACATACTTCTTGATTTATCCTTTAGGATTCCAAGGTATGATATATATTAACCCATTATGCTGGGGTACATCTACTTTTTTAATTGTATATCTTTATCCTTTTCTTTTAAAAAAATCTTTTAAGGATCATAAAAAATAAACATGTTTTTTAGGCATTAAAAGTATAGATAATAGGTATTAGACATATACAGATATTAATATTAAAATAAAACTGTAAGAAAGAAATAGTTCAATAACAGGAGGAAAATATGCAATATATACAATTAGGAAATTCTGATTTAAAGGTTTCAAAAGTATGTTTAGGGTGTATGGGTTTTGGTGAAGCCAAGGCAGGTATGCATACTTGGACATTGCCAGAAAAAGAATCACGAAAAATTATTAAATATGCTTTAAATCAGGGGATCAATTTCTTTGATACAGCAATGGGTTATAGTCAGGGAACAAGTGAGGAATATTTAGGAAGGGCTATTAAAGATTATGCTAAAAGAGAAGATGTCGTTATAGCAACAAAATTTATACCAAGAACAAAAGAAGAAATTGAACAGGGTATCACAGGTCAACAGCATGTTGAAAATTGTTTAAATGCTTCTTTAAAAAGATTAGATATGGATTATGTTGATTTATATATCTTGCATATGTGGGATTATCATACACCTATTGAAGATACTTTAGAAGGATTGCATCATATGATTGTACAAGGAAAAGTGAGGTATATTGGTATATCAAATTGTTATGCTTATCAAATAGCTATGGCAAATGAAATTGCTAAGTCGAAAGGTTATGAACAGTTTATTTCTGTTCAAGGACATTATAATTTAATCTTTAGAGAAGAAGAAAGAGAAATGAAAAAATATTGTGATGAAAACAATATTGCAATGACACCATACAGTGCCTTGGCTTCAGGAAGATTGGCAAAGAAACCAAATGAAACATCAAAACGTTTAGAAGAGGATAGTTATGCAAAAGGAAAATATGATGGAACGAAAAATCAAGATTTACAAATTATTAATAGAGTTATTGAACTTTCAGAAAAGAAAGAAGTTTCTATGACAGAGATTTCACTTTCATGGTTGATGTCAAAAGTTGCTTCACCGATTATTGGGGCAACAAAGTTGCATCATATAGATGGAGCGATTAAAGCTGTTGATCTTATACTTAATAAAAATGAAAAAGAATATTTGGAAGAATTATATCAGCCTCATCATCTTGTTGGTGTAATGGCTGAAAATAAATAGGAGGATTATGACGAATAGAGTAGAAAAAGCAGATGAATTATTTTGTGAATTACATGATGAAGATATTTTAAAAGATGATTTAGAATTTCAAAATATTATGAATAATTATATTTATGGTGATGTCTATCAGCATGGTTCTTTAGATATTCAATTAAGAGAATTGATTTTAATTGCTGTTCATACAACAAATCATACATTAAAGCCATTAAAAGAACATGTAATATCTGGTTTAAAAGTTGAACTGTCACCTGTTGCGATTAAAGAAGCTGTTTATCAATGTACACCATATATTGGTTTGGGAAAAGTAGAAGAAGCGTTAGATGTTATCAATGATATTTTTAAAGAAAAGTCAATCGTATTAGAAGATATGTCTACTGTAAATGAAAAAACACGTTTTGAAAAAGGCTTTGAAGTTCAATGTCTTGCATTTGGTAAAGATAATATTCAAGCAGGACATGATCAAGCACCTCAAGAATTAAAACATATACAAGATTATTTATCAGCATATTGTTTTGGAGATTTTTATACACGTAAGGGTTTAGATTTAAAAACAAGAGAGCTATTGACTTTTGTTATGTTAGCAACTTTAGGTGGATGTGAAAATCAGTTAAGAGCCCATACAGGAGCAAATATAAAAGTAGGAAACACAAGAGAAGTATTGATTGAAACAATAACACAATGTCAACCTTATATTGGTTTTCCAAGAACGTTAAATGCTATCAGTATTATTAATGAAATAACGAAATAATGAAAGGGTGAGAGATTATGTGCATAGAAAATCAAAAGTTTGATGAAGAAAGAGCTTTATATGGTATTCATCATATAAAAGTGAGTCATTGTATCTTTGATGGTCCACAGGATGGAGAATCACCATTTAAGGAAACACATCACATTGATATCGATCGATGCTTTCTTGCATTAAGGTATCCATTTTGGCATATGAAACACTCTTGTATCAAAAATACTGAAATGACAGATTTATGTCGTGCTGCTTTATGGTATGATGATAATATCGTGATTGAAGATAGTCAACTACATGGTATTAAAGCAGTAAGAGAATGCCATGATATAGATTTAAAAGATTGTGATATTATTTCACCTGAATTTGGTTGGATGAGTACAAATATAAAAATGAAGCATTGTCAGTTATCAGGTGGATATCCATTTCTTAATAGTTCTTATATAGAATTAGATGATGTGAAGTTAAAAGGAAAATATTCGTTTCAATATGTTAAAAACATGACAATTAGGAATTCTTATCTGGATACGAAAGATGCCTTTTGGCATAGTCAAAATGTGACAGTGTACGATAGTGTTGTGAAAGGTGAATATTTAGGATGGTACAGTGAAAATTTGCGATTAGTACGTTGTAAGATCATCGGAACGCAGCCATTATGCTATGCAAAAGGATTGAAATTAGAAAATTGTGAAATGATTGATACAGATTTGAGTTTTGAAAAAAGTGAAGTTCAAGCAACTGTTATAGGACATATTATTAGTATCAAAAATCCAGCAGAAGGATTGATTAAAGCGAATAGTATTGGAGAAATTATTCAAGATGAATATACTGACTGTCAGATAGAGCAGGATTATGCTTTTGTGCCAAAATGTCATAAGTATTACCAGGAGGAAAGTTGTTCATGAAAGATCAATATCAAAATAAATTAGAAAGATTACATGGTATGGAAGATGTTATCAATATGGAATTGAAATATCATAAGAATATTGATTGTATCGTAAGACGCTTTTTATATCAAAAAAACATGAATGATTTATCACAAGATATTCAAGATTTTTATTTAACAGAAGAAGAAATGACTATGTTAGATATATTTTATTTTCAATGGGAGGAAGAAAGTATGGAAAAGAAAAGTTTATTTGGATTAGGTCAGTCAAATGTCAACTATGCAAAGTATTTTATTGGCGAAAGTTTTTTAAATCCATTAGCTACCAATCAAGGAGTAGGAGTAGCAAATGTAACATTTGAACCAGGATGTCGTAATAATTGGCATATTCACCATATTGGTGCACAGATTTTACTTGTGACTGATGGCAGAGGTTATTATCAGGAATGGGGAAAAGAACCTATTGAATTGCATCCAGGTGATGTTGTCAATATTCCAACAGAAGTTAAACATTGGCATGGAGCTGCTAAAGATAGTTGGTTTGCTCATATTGCGATAGAAGTACCTGCTGAAGGTGCATTTAATGAATGGTGTGAGCCTGTCAGTGATGAAGAATACAATAAGTTAAAATAAAAAGGAGATGTGGAAAATGAAAGCATTAGTAGCGTATTTTTCTTGTAGTGGAGTAACAAAACGTGTTGCTAAAATGATTGCTCAAAATGTTGGTGGTGATCTTTATGAAATTAAACCTGCTATTCCTTATACATCAGCCGATTTAAATTGGAATGATAAAAATTCACGTAGTAGTATAGAAATGAAAGATAAATCTTCACGACCAGCAATTGCCAGTCAAGTAGAAAATATGGAAGAATATGATGTTGTTTTTGTAGGGTTCCCTATCTGGTGGTATGTTGCTCCAACAATTATCAATACATTTTTAGAAAGTTATGATTTTTCAGGAAAAACAATTATTCCATTTGCAACTTCTGGAGGAAGTAGAGCAGGACAAACAAATCAGTATTTATATCATAGCTGCCCAAATGCTCACTTATATCCAACAGCAGTATTAAATGGAAAAGATATTGAACAGTGGACTAATAATTTAAATTTATAGAAAAAATGGGGGTAAAGTTATGAGTTTTCAAATGCATATTCCTACACGTATTTTATTTGGTGCAGGGAAATTAAGTGAATTACATGAACAACTAATGCCTGGTAAAAAGGCATTAGTTGTTATATCTAATGGAAAATCAACAAAGGAAAATGGTTATTTAGAAAAAACATTAAAACAGTTGGAGTTAGCCCAAGTAGAAACTGTAGTTTTCGATCAAATTGAACCAAATCCACTTCATACAACAGTAATGAATGGATCATCAATAGGAAGAAATAATCATTGTGATTTTGTTGTTGCATTAGGTGGTGGAAGTGTTTTAGATGCATCTAAAGCAATTTCAGCAATGATGACAAATGAAGGAACAGTATGGGATTATATGAATGGTGGAACTGGGAAAGCCAAGCCGATAACTCATCCTGCTTTACCGATTATTGCAATAACAACGACAGCAGGTACAGGATCAGAGGTTGATCAATGGGGGTTATTTCAAACTTAGATACAAATTAAAAAATAGGCTTTGGAGGAATAGAATCACTTTTTCCAGTTATTGCAGTTGTTGATCCTGAATTAATGGTAACTGTACCACCAAAATATACAGCATATCAAGGATTTGATGCACTATTTCATAGTGTTGAGTGCTATATTTCAAAAATGGCTAATGAAATGAGTGATATGTATGCTTTAAAAGCAATTGAAAATATTGCAAAATATTTACCAATTGCTTATCAAAATGGGAAAGATATTAAGGCAAGAAGTCATGTTGCCTTTGCTAATACATTATCAGGTGTTGTTATGGAATTAAGTTGTTGCACAAGTGAACATGCTATGGAGCATGCAATGAGTGCTTATCATCATGATTTACCTCATGGTGCAGGATTGATCATGATCAGTAAAGAATATTATCAGTATTTTGTAGAGCAGCATGCGTGTGATCAAAGATTTATTGATATGGCAAAAACAATGGGGAAAAAGGATGCTGATAAACCTCAAGATTTTATCGATGCATTAGTTGAATTGCAAATGGCTTGTGAAGTTGATAATCTTAAAATGAGTGATTATGGAATATCACTTGATGAAGCAGACAATCTTGCAAAAAACGCTAGAGAAACAATGGGTGGATTATTTTATGCTGATCCAATAGAATTAAATCATGAAAATTGCAGAATTATTTTCGAAAAGTCATATCGATAAAGTCAAGTTATAGATAAGATTGGAAAAATTAATCATTGACATAAGCTAAATTGCCCATTTTCTTTTTCATTGCTAATTGATTTTTCAAATGATAGAATAAAAGAAATGGGGTGATGATTATGGAAATACGTGTTCTCAAATATTTTTTAGCTGTTGCAAGAGAAGGAAATATCACAAAAGCGGCTGATATGCTACATATTACCCAGCCAACTTTAAGCAGACAACTCATGCAATTAGAAGACGAATTAGGAGCAGCTTTATTTGTTCGTGGAAAAAGGAAAATCATATTAACAGAAGCAGGAATGTTACTCAAAAGACGTGCTGAAGAAATTGTAAGTCTTTCTGAAAGAACTGAATTGGAAATCGGAAATCAGGATAATGAGGTTTCTGGAGAAATTGTATTAGCATGTGGCATTACAGAAGCAACAAATACAATGGGTGAATATATACAAAAATTCAAACAGCTCTATCCAAATGTGACTTTTCATGTTCGAAATGGCAATAGTGATTTTATCATTGAATCGATTGAAAATGGATTAGTAGATATAGGGTTTGTATTGGAGCCTGTTAATTTAGAAAAACTGAATTTTTTAAAAATGAACAAGAAAGAAAAATATGGAATTCTAATGAAAAAGGATTCTCCTTTATCTCATAAGGACTATATAACTTGCGATAATCTCAAAGGTATTCCTCTCATTAATACAGCAAGAATAGAAACACAAACTCAATTAAAAGAATGGGTAGGAAGCGATTATAATCAGCTTGATTTTGTTGCTGTGTCTGAATTGACAACAATTGCTTCAATTTTGGTTTCTCATAATATAGGAAATGCTGTTGTTGTTGAAGGTTCAGTGAATTATGCAGCAAATCAGGAATTATGTTTTAAACCATTTTATCCAGAATTAACGACTACTTCACTAGCTGTATGGAAGAAATACCAATCTTTTAATTTTACCATATCAAAATTTATTGATTTTATCTCAAAGGAAATTAAAGAAAACAGATAATATTGTAAAGACTTAATATCATTATAATTAAGTCTTTTTTACATAATAAAAATGCTTAAAAGGTATTAAAATCATTTATTCTAAGTATTAGACATGCTTATATAGCTGATATAAAATGAAATGAGAAAGGAGGATAAATGATTATTTATGGATATTCAAGATTTAGAGAAAAACTATTATATTCAAAGGGAAAATGTGTTAAAACTTGAAAAATTAGGATTATTGACAAATATACCTAATATTAATGGTAGAAAAGAATATGATGAAGATAATCTACATCAAATGATGGAAATGATTCATTTAATGAATTTAGGATTTGATGATCAAACTCTAGTTGATTATTATACAAAAAATGATATGCAAGTATATATTCTCAAAAAAATAAGAGTTAATATTCTTAAGCAAGTGCATTCTTTTCAAAAGAAACTGGACGATATAGACTATATGATTTATAAAAAGGAAAAAGCATGTCAAAAGGAGAAAGTACGATGATGAAAAAAAATATTAAAATAATTTCTGCGATTTGTCTTGTATTTATTATGACTGCTTGTCAATTTCAAGAAAGTATAACAGAAGATTCCTCAAACGAAACAGTTGAAAATGATTCAAAAGTTCTTATTGCTTATTTCAGTTTATATGGAAATGTTGATTATGATGAAGATGCAGATGCTTCAACTTCAGCAAGTATTGTTATTGATGACAATCAGCGTTTAGGAACGACTGAATACGTTGCTGACATTATTCAAAACAAAACAGGAGGAACGCAATATCTTATTGAAACTGATGAGAAATATTCTAATGATTTTCAAACAGTCATAGACCAAAATCATCGTGAACAAAATCAAGATACCTTGCCTCAAATAAGTGGACACGATATTCAAATTGATGAATATGATGTTATCTTTATTGGTTATCCTGTATGGTCCAGTGGAATCCCTCAAGTCATTCGCTCGTTTATGGAAAAATATGATTTGAGTGAAAAAACAGTAATTCCATTTTGTACACATAATGGATATGGAAGCGGAAACAGTTATGACGAAATTCAGCAATATTCAAAAAGTAAAAATATGCTGGAAGGAATTGCAATTGATTCTCAAGAAATCCTTGAATCTGAAAGTCAAATAGAAGAATGGTTCAATAGTCTTGATTTAAATATCAATAATGGTAGCCAAGAGATAAGTATACAAATTGGTGATTACCAATTAGTTGGACAGTTAAATGATAGTCAAATGGCACAACAATTAAAAACAATGTTACCACTTACTGTTTCAATGATTAATTATGGCAATAGAGAATTTTATGGAACGATTGATACAACAATAGAGATACAAGGCAGTGGACAACTTTTTTTTGAAAATGGAGACATTACTTATTGTCCAACAAATAATTCACTTGCTATTTTCTATAATCAATCAGATAATCCCAATTTAACTATGGAAGTTTATGTTATAGGGGAAGTGACATCGGATTTAGAGAGATTTCATGAACTCTCTTCAAGAGAAGATATAACATTTGCATTAAAGTAGGAGGAAAAAAATAATGAGAAAGATTTTAATGATTTTAATGGTATTGATGTTAGTTGGATGTCAAAATACGCAAAATGAAGAATCTCCATCATCACAGGATGATACAAATCAAACTGAAAGAAGTACAATCAATCAAACAGAAAAAGATCAAAAAATTCTTGTGGCATATTTTTCGAGAGTAGGAAATACTGATTTTCCTAGCAATGTTGATACTTCTTCGTCAGCAAGTGTTATTGTAGATGGTGATACACTTATTGGAAGTACAGAATATATTGCCAATGTGATTGTAGAACAAACAGGTGGAGATAAATTTCTTATTGAAACACAAACAAAATATTCAGCAGATTATGATGAATTGGTTGATGAACAACAAGGTGAGAGAAATAAAAATGTACGTCCAGCATTAGCATCACATGTTGAAGATTTTGATAGTTATGATGTAATTTACTTAGGTTTTCCTAACTGGTGGTATGGTATGCCAATGCCTCTTTATACATTTTTAGAAGAATATGATTTTTCTGGAAAAACAATTATTCCTTTTAATACATCAGGTGGTTCAGGATTTTCTAATTCAATAAGTGAGATAGAAGATTTATGTCCAAATGCTACAGTTTTAGAAGGATATACGACGAGTGGTAGCAGTGTTCAAAATAATCGAGAAGAAATTATTGGATGGATTAATGAGGTCAATCAATAGTTTTATATCCATGATTTAAGATGAGGATATACTGATGAAAAAGAAGTTTCTATATTGTTTAAGAAAAGATTTATTCTTTAAGTTAGTTATTTTTATTACAGTAATTGTTCGTGGAGCCAAGTTATTAAAATATGATGTTATTTCTTTTAAAAAAGATAAACAATATCAAAAGATGTGCATACCAAATATTGAACAAGTATCGTATGATGAATCTGATATTGTATTTAAAAATGAAAGAAATATTCTTATATTATATGATGATACTTATAGTTCTCTTGAGACTTTTAATTCTATGATACAGGAAAAAATCGAATGTGATATTTGTGAAATTAGTCATGCTGAAAGATATCAAATTGATGATTATGATTTGATATTATTAGGAAATGCAATGATAGATAATCAACCTAGTGAACCAATGATAAATTTTTTAGAACAATATGATTTTTCTGGATTAGATGTAGCACCCTATTGGGTGGGAGAAATAGATCATGAGTTATTAGAAAACTGTATTCAGTCATATATAAAAGGAGGAGATATTTTACCAGGATTAGGATTTAATAGTGATGAAATATCTGAAACAGAAGAAATTGGCTATTTTATAGATGGATGGTTAACAACAATTTATACACCTACATGAATAGTGAGTTTTCATTGAATGATAAAAGATGAAGATTATTTTTGATCTTCATCTTTTGATTTTATGTTGATAATTTGGAATTCATCAAGTATTGAATTTAGTATTTTTATAGTTATTTGTCTTTGTTCTTCAGTACACAGTGATAGTTTGATAGCAAGTCTTTTTACATATTCTTCTGTTTCTTCTAAATCTGAAAATATGATCTGATCAATAGATATGTCTAAACATTTAGCTAATATTGAAACGATTTCAAATGATGCATTAGCTATACCATTTTCAATTTTTGCGATATGCCTCTTTGATATTCCAGTCATATCCGAAAGGTTTTCCTGAGTTAATTTACGTTCCTTTCGTCGCTCCTTTAAGGCTACTCCAAGATCTTTAATAGTTTTTTCTGGCATTATCAATCACCTCTATATTATTTTATCGTTCTCTTTTTGATAATGATATGACCTTATCGTTCCTCTAAAGGTAGAATGATAATTCTGCATAAAATGAGAAATTATAAAGGTTTGTGATTATTTTATTAGTTTAGTGAAGTTTAGTTGTTTTTATGTTGTTTATGTGTAGTTACAAAATCAAAATTGATTTATTTATTCATATTTTGATAATATGTTGCACTTATCAAGTAGAATTATTGTTCTATATAAATATATATTATGATTCCCTTTCTAAGAGTAAAAATAAATACCTATTTAATGGTTTATATTTTACTCTTTTTTTGTTGTTTATTTTTATTAGAGGACCACCTAAGTTCCATTCTGAGAAAAGAAAGGAGCTTAGGTATGAAGAATGATTATGCGAAATCTCATTTTTGGCATAGAAAAGATAATAAACAATATTTTATGAGAGTAAAACATCAATGGATAGAAGTATCAAAGGAAGTTTATTCGACTTGCAAAAATAGTCATGTAAAGATGTATAGAGATTCCTATAGAGATGACAAATTGATAATGAAAGATAATGATAATTTAATATATACATCATCTATAGGTGATCCAATAGAATATTTACATAAAAAAGAAAATAAAAGAGTTATAGAAGAAGCTATATCTCAATTATCATTGGATGAACAGTATATTATATATGAGCTGTATTATCACAACAAAAAGGAAAAAGAAATTGCTAAAAAATTGAATATAAGTCAACAATTGCTTAACTATAAAAAGAAAAAAATTTTAAAAAAATTAAAAATTTTTTTGTTAAATCATTTTTAAACGTACCTCCTCTTATGAAAAGAAATTTTTGAGGAGGAAACTAAAATGAAAGAATTAAAAGTATTTATTTATTGTAGAGTATTGGATAATCAGGCAAGAAATTTACTTGATTATCAGGAAAAGGAATTAACAGATTTATCCGAATATCTCCATATGAAGATTGTAGCGTCTGCTGGAGAAGTTTCTAGTGGAAAATATTTTGGAACTTTTGCTATGCAAAAACTTATTCATTATATAACAGCAGAAAAGATTGATGC